>Ga0316208_1000385_pt1 | contig 56254 bp, 54 predicted proteins | sample 3monopyrite_MG_FD_204944 | JGI IMG/M metagenome (GOLD analysis project Ga0316208, IMG submission 204944) | Microbial mat bacterial communities from mineral coupon in-situ incubated in ocean water Damariscotta River, Maine, United States -... | ecosystem: Environmental > Aquatic > Marine >... | reverse complement strand
CTTTAATTTTTTGCTCTGTCACCATCAAAGCTTTATATCTTTGCTGAATATCATGCCTTTTTTCCCGCAGTAACGTGCGAACTTTCACTCTCTCCTCTGGCGATAAACTACGTTCTAGCCGCTTAAGATTAAAATCAATAGGGGGTGCCATGTGCCTTTGGGGAAACACCATTTTTGCACCCTGGCCAATAAAAATACCTATCGCAAAAATATTCAAAACAAGTGAAAGCCCCAGTACAATAAGTATCCATTTTGTTTTATTATTCATGTACGTCACTCTTCAAAATTTTCAGGATTCAGGCTTAGCGTTTCCGCCGTATTAAACCAAGTATCGCTAATATCAATTTCTGTTGGTATGGTTTGCTCATTAAAAATTACACTGTCTATTGCCCCATAAAACCCAACCATCAACCCCATACCAAGCACAATGAAAAAGCCTGCGGCGTGCGTCATGAGCATGATGGGGGATACATTTATTTCAAAGGGCATCAAGGTCTTACGGAAAGTATCGAGCAACCGCGAAGGTCGTGTTTTCTGCTGCACGTATTTTTTAGGTATGTCTGATAATCGCGCTAAAAAGGCGTTCACATTCCTATCTTCAATGTGCTCATGGCCTATTGCATACGTCGTTGCGAAAAGAGCAACGAGCCCCTCTTCCGCTTTCAAAAGCTGCTTCCCTACTTTCGTAGAGGCAAAATCATGCGCTTTATGCTGCCTGTCTACCGGCCAAACAGAAATATCTGCACCGTATAAAGAGAGTAGCTTTTCAAATTCCGTTTCATTCATCTCACACACCATAGTGTTTGTTACCCCAACGCGGATAGTAATGTTTCTTTATCCGCCATCAGGTTTTGCCGCATTTTTGTCCGCGCTCTCACCAAAAGGGATTCGTACGCTTTCACATTCAACAGCATCACATCTGCTGCATCCTTATTGGAAAGCCCGTCAAAATAACTAAGTGTAACTGCTGTTTTTTCTCTATCCGACAATACAGCAAGCCCCGCCATTATCTTTCTATGCGCCGCTGACATACCGAGTTGCTCTTCCGCCGATGGGCGCCCATCTTCCACGTCATACCCTTCGGGCAAAGGTATCAGGTGTCTTTTTCTTTTTTCATCGAGGCATTTATTAACAATAACCCTGTGAAACCATGTGGTAAATTTTGCTTTTGTTGCATCAAATCTATCTGCACTTGTCCAGAGTTTTACAAACCCTTCCTGCACCAAGTCTTCAGCTACAGCCATATCGCCAAGAAACCGGAAAGCAAGCGCGCGGTACCGTGCACCGTGCCGAAGTGCCAGTGCACGGAATGCATGCTCATCCCCTGCTTTCACATGCAACACGAGCGCTTCATCACTTAAATTTTTTACTTCTTGTGACACACATAAAACCACTATGTTCTTAACACCTATGGTACGAAGTACCCTGTCAATACCCTTCGCAAAATGCTTTCTTTTAAGAAATTTGTCACTTTTTCTTTCGGTATATTATGATAGTCACCTTGTGAAAGAAGACCTCCTATAGAAAAATGCACAAAAGTGGGGTAGAAGCGCCTATACAGCGTACTTTAGAGTATATTATTGTACTAACGAGGCGTTTAATGCGTAATTTACTGCGCGGCATTAAAGGGTTGATTAATGAAAATTGCTGTTATTGGAACCGGTTATGTAGGTTTAGTTTCGGGGGCTTGTTTTTCCGAGTTTGGCCATATTGTTACATGCGTAGACAAAGACAGTACAAAAATTGACCGCTTACTGCGCGGCGAAATTCCTATATATGAACCTGGCCTTGATAGCCTTGTGGCTCGTAACAGTGCTGCACAACGCCTGTTTTTTACAACGGACTTAAAATCTGCCCTAGATGGTGCCGAAGCCGTTTTCATTGCCGTTGGAACCCCGAGCCGCCGCGGTGATGGGCACGCTGATTTACAGTATGTGTTTGCTGCTGTTGAGGAGCTTGCAAGTTATATTACAAGCTATACTGTTATTGTCACCAAATCTACGGTGCCTGTTGGCACCGGTGCTGAAATTAAAGCGCGCGTACAAGCCCTCCTTAAAGAAGATTTGTTTGACGTGGCTTCAAACCCTGAATTTTTACGCGAAGGTGCCGCAATTGAGGATTTTATGCGTCCTGACCGTGTTGTGGTGGGTGTGGACAGCGACCGAGCAAAAGACGTTATGTCAGAGCTTTACCGCCCTCTTTTCCTCAATGAAACACCTATTATTTTTACCAACCTTGAGTCTGCTGAAGTTACAAAATATGCGGCAAACGCCTTTCTTGCGACCAAAATCAGTTTCATTAATGAAATGGCTGACCTATGTGAAAAAGTGGGGGCCGATGTGCAACATGTTTCAAAATGCATTGGTCTCGACAAACGCATTGGCAACAAGTTCTTGCATGCTGGCCCTGGCTTTGGGGGAAGTTGCTTCCCAAAAGACACGCGTGCCCTTGTTCATTCAGCCGATACGTACGGTGTTCCCATGCGGATTGTACGATCGGTTGTTGATGTCAATGAGAGCAGAAAGCTTGCTATGGCTGACCGCATTATCACAGCTTGCGGTGGTTCCGTTAAGGGCAAACGCGTGGCTGTTCTTGGTCTTACCTTCAAGCCTAATACTGATGATATGCGCGAAAGCCCAAGCCTTGATATTATTCCTGCCCTTCAAAAACATGGTGCAGACATTCATGCTTATGACCCAAAAGGCATGGAAGAGGCCGCTGAAATGTTAGAAAATGTTACCTTCCATGACGAACCATATGGCACACTGGAAAATGCTGATGTGTTAGTAATTATTACTGAGTGGAACCAATTCCGGGCCCTTGACCTGAAGCGGATCAAGGCACTAATGAATAAACCTGTTCTTGTTGACCTTAGAAACATATACGGCAATGCTGATATGGCAAAAGCCGGATTTGACTATATTGGCATTGGGCGGTGTCAATAACCGTTTCATCCCCCTCATCCCCTGATAGGAAAATATGGGCCATTGCGGGTCCTGCTATTGTTGCAAACTCGTCTGCACCCCTTGTAGGGCTTGTTGATACATGGGTTATTGGCCATATGCCCGGCGCCGTGCATTTAGCTGCAATTGGTGTGGGGGCCACTATTTTTTCTTTTTTATTTTGGGCCTTTGGCTTTCTACGTATGAGTACAACGGGCTTAATAGCCCAGGCTTATGGTAATGATGACACGGATAAAATCGCGCGTGTCTCGGTACGGTCCATTGCTCTTGGGTTACTGATTGCGGCGCTCTTGCTGTCCGTACAAAGCCCCCTTCTTTCAGGAGCAATGGCCGCACTTAACCCCCCAACCACCACCATAAAAATTGTCCAGGACTATTTTTATATCCGCATCTGGTCTGCCCCGGCTGTCTTATTCATTTATGCTATAAACGGCTATTTGATTGGAACAGCACAAGCCAAGCTTGCTTTATATTTACAGCTGATTCTGAATATCTGTAATGGGGTTTTAAACTTAACCTTTGTTCTAGGCTTTGGCCTGGGTGTACAGGGCATTGCCTATGGCTCCCTTATCGCTGAATGGGTTGCCGCTCTCTTTGGATTATTGCTGCTTTTACGAGGGGTTGGTTACCTGCCTTTACGCAAGGCAATAGCGACCAAGACAACATGGCAATATGCCCGCCTGAAAAAACTCCTTTCAACAAATGGATATATTTTCCTACGCACTTTAATTTTAATAACTGCCTTGTCGTTAATTACACGGCAGGCCGCCATGCTCGGGGAAGCCCCTTTGGCTGCATCGCAGGTGCTTAGTATTTTTTTGCTACTGATCAGTTTAGGCCTCGATAGTTTTGCCTATGCAGCCGAGGCGCTTGCCGGAGCCGCTTATGGTCGGGGTAATAAGGATGATTTTCGGTTTTGGGTAATAAGAACAACCCTGTGGGCCTCAACGATTGCCACACTATATTCCCTTATTTTCTTCGTGGCCGGCGCCTCTATTATTAATAGTCTTACGGATATACACTCTGTAGTCTTTGAGGCTAATCAGGCTTTAATTGTGGTCATATTGTTACCTATATGTGCTGTCTGGAGTTACCAGTTTGACGGCATTTTCATTGGCGCAACCGCAGGTAGGGGTATGCTGCTATCAATGGCGGCAGCGTTTGTGGTCTATTTGGCAATGTTATTTTTCTGGACAGATAATATGACCCTGACAAAATTATGGGTCTCTGTTTTGATTTTCATGGTAATGCGCGGCCTTATGCAGGCGCTTTATTACCCTGTGCTTGAAAAAAGACTCGCCGCAGAAACCTAAAGGATATCCAACACACTTTCAGGTGGACGCCCAATCGCGGCTTTACCATCATTAAAAACAATGGGCCGCTCAATAAGCTTGGGTGTCTTGTGCATTGCTTCAATAAGAGCCGAGCCTTCAACAGTATCAAGGTTTTGCTCTTTATATTCCGCTTCTCCGCGGCGCATCAAAGCCCTCGGCTGCAGCGACAAAAGGTCTAGAGTATTTTTAATTTCTGTTACAGAAGGCGCATCATCAAGATATAACTTCACGATTGGTTGAAGGCCTTTTTCTTCAATAAGTGCAAGCGTTTGTCGTGATTTACTGCACCGCGGGTTGTGCCAAATAACCAGACTCATGGCTGTTCCTCTGTTTGACATTAGGCTCTGAGAAAATGCTGGAGCGGGAGAAGGGATTCGAACCCTCGACACCGAGCTTGGGAAGCTCGTGCTCTACCCCTGAGCTACACCCGCGTACCCTGCATATACTTCTGCGCCCATTCCTATCGGTGCTTCACAGTAAAATCAAGCCTCGAAACCATAGTCGCTCAGATAAATTAGCCCAAAGGGTGAGCTAACCCTTGACGTTACGGCAGACTAAAGCCAATTTGGCCGCTCGTTTTTATTTTGGTCAGGGGATAGTTCATGAAATCGGGCGCAGGTACAGACAAAAAGCTGACATCAAGCTGGGCTCAACAAACCCAAATGGTCAGGGCAGGAACCCTTAGGTCTGATTTTGGTGAAATGTCTGAGGCTTTATTTTTAACGTCTGGCTTTTCTTATGAAACAGCAGAAGAAGCTGAAGCCCGTTTTGATGGCCGTGCCGAAGGCTTCACCTATTCCCGTCAGTCAAACCCCAACCTTGCCATGCTGCAAGAGCGTATGGCACTTCTGGAGGGCGCTGAAGTAGGCCGTGCCACGGGAACAGGCATGGCCGCCATGACTGCCGCCTTGCTCGCAGGTTTGAGGGCAGGGGACCATGTGTTGGGTGCTCGTGCACTATTTGGTTCGTGCAGATGGCTGCTTGATGAGCTTCTGCCACGGTATGGTATTGAAACCACTATCATTGATGGTACGGATATTGATGCATGGAAAAAAGGTGTGCGGCCCAACACTAAAATATTTTTTATGGAAACACCTGCAAACCCAACGCTTGAAATCATAGACATTAGAGCTGTGGCTGACGTAGCCCACGAAAACGGCGCAAAGCTTGTTGTCGATAACGTTTTTGCTACGCCTATATTACAACGCCCGATGGCGCTGGGCGCTGACATTGTCTGTTATTCCACAACCAAACATATCGACGGCCAAGGCCGCTGTCTTGGCGGTATGGTCCTGTGCGACAAAGCGTGGGATGAGGAGGTTTTATATCCCTACTACCGCCATACAGGGTGTGCGATGACGCCGTTCAATGCTTGGATGATGCATAAAAGCCTTGAAACACTTAGCTTACGTGTTCATGCAATGTGTGATAACGCTGAAAAAGCTGCTTTTGCCATTGCTGACCGCCTTGATGATGTACGCCACCCAGTCCTTGATACCTTTAAACAGCAAAACCTGGCGCTCTCCCAAATGGATAGAGGCGGTACCATGGTTGTTTTTGAAGTACCCGGTGGCCGTGAACAAGCCTTCAGGTTTCTCAATAACCTCGAAATTGTAGATATTTCCAACAACCTTGGGGATTCACGCTCTATCGCTACACACCCATGGAGCACAACCCATAAAGCTTTAGCAGAAGAAACACGCCTTGAGCTTGGTATTACGCCTGGCTTAATTCGCTTGTCAGTTGGCCTTGAAGATGCAAAGGATCTTGTTGGAGATATACTTAAGGCCTTTGATAAAGCTGGAATATAGTTGACAAAGCATGATGGATGATCAGGACAGTTTAATAGACGGTGTTTTAACCTTTACAGAAGAAACGGAAAACATCCGTGTCTCGGTCCAATCATATTTTCTCAATGATCAATCGGAGCCTATTGAGAATAGATATATATGGGCTTACCGCATTTTAATAGAAAATGTGGGCGTTGTCCCTGTGCGGCTTTTAACCCGTCACTGGACAATTACAGACAGTAATGGCAGTGTTCAAGAAGTTATTGGCGACGGCGTTATTGGCGAACAACCCTTGATGCAGCCCGGCGGTGATTTTATATACACAAGCGGGTGTCCTTTAAAAACTGCCTCCGGCTTTATGCAAGGCTCCTATGAAATGGAAGATGATGCTGGACGACTTTTTAAGGTTGCTATTCCTGCATTTTCACTCGACAGTCCTTTTTGCTCACAGGGCATTAATTAAACCATGTGGGCTATAGACAGATAGTAAAGCAGGAAAAGAGCAACGTGCTCGATCTAAGACCCATTTTATATGCTCTAGGTGCGCTTGTTTGTATGCTGGCGCTTGGCATGTTTATACCAATTTTTATTGATATGCTTGCCGGTAACCCAGACTGGGAGATCTTCTTTCTGGCAATGTTCCTTACCCTTACAATTGGGGGCATGCTTATGCTGGCCAACCGAGGGACCGGGGACAACTTAAACCTTCGTCAGGCTTTTCTTTTAACCACTGCAGCATGGGCTGTCCTTCCGGCTTTTGCCGCACTGCCCTTTGCTTTTTCCGAGCTTGACCTCAGTTATACAGATGCGTATTTCGAGGCTATGAGCGGCCTTACAACAACTGGGTCAACCGTCATCTCTGGGCTTGACCATGCCCCCCCGGGTATTTTGTTGTGGCGCGCCCTCTTACAGTGGTTCGGCGGCATTGGTATTATTGTGATGGCCGTTGCCATACTCCCTATGCTGCAGGTGGGTGGTATGCAGGTTTTTAAGGTTGAAAGCTTTGATACTGTGGAAAAAATATTGCCCCGTGCCGGGCAAATTTCCGGCATTATCTCTGGTGTTTATATCTCCCTAACTGCTATCTGCATGTTTGCTTTTATGACCGCCGGCATGGGTATATTTGATGCTCTTGCCCATGCGATGGCAACCATCTCAACAGGTGGGTTTTCTACATCTGATTCCTCCATAGGTAAATTTGATAGCTATGCAATTGACATGATAACCACTTTTTTTATGGTTATTGGCTCAATGCCATTCATTGTTTATTGCCAAATGCTACAGGGCAGGCCCTTGGCCCTTATGCAGGATGAACAAGTTCGCGGATTTCTTAAGCTTGTCGCTTTTTTGTGCATCGGCGTTACTCTGTGGCTCATTATCTGGAAAGGATTCTCGCTTGGTGAAGCTTTCCGATACGGGAGCTTCAATATTATTTCAGTTCTAACAGGTACAGGGTATGCCTCCACGGACTATGGCCAATGGGGTGATTTTTCTATCACACTCTTTTTTCTGGTTATGTTCATTGGTGGCTGTGCGGGTTCAACAAGTTGCGGCATTAAAATTTTCCGATTCCAGGTCTTGTTAAAATCCATGCGTTGCTGGCGAAATCATATCATTCAGCCAAACGGGGTCTTTATCCCCACCTTCAATGGCCGCCCGATAACGCAAGATGTGCGCAGTTCTGTCATGGCGTTCCTGACGCTTTTTTTTGTATCTTTTATTATACTATCTCTTGCAATTGCGAGCACCGGTGTTGACTGGATCACTGCCTTTTCCAGTGCGGGCACGGCGCTTGCAAACGTTGGTCCGGGGCTCGGCGATGAAGTGGGGCCTTCCAGCACTTTTGCTGGCCTTACAGATACGGCAAAGTGGCTTATGTCTGTTGGCATGCTTGCGGGGCGCCTTGAGCTCTGGTCCGTTATTGTTTTATTCTCTCCTGCATTTTGGCGTGCATAACGTGGGTGTTACCTTTGGCCGCGCATTTTTAAGGTATAATATATCTATGAAACACGCATTTCTCTTTTTGACCTTGACCCTTACTGCTGCTGTTCACGCTGACGCTATGTCAGCCATAGAAGCCTTCAAAGACGGCAACTATGAACAGGCACGCACCCTAGGGCTACATGAGGCAACAGCCGAGGGCTATACTGTTGCATGCCGCTCTAGTCTGGTTATTGCGGGCTATTATAAGCAGGATAAAAGTGCCACGACCGAGCTGCACCGGGCGTTGTCAGAATGTATAAAAGCCCTCGACGTTGACCCCGGCTATTTTGAGGCAAACATCAGTTTTGCTATCGCGTTAAGCTTTGAGGGAAAACGAAAACGAAAAACTTTTTACCCAAAAGCCGCTCGCACCCTTCTTGAAAAAATGATTGTTACTCACCCAGAGAACCCTCTTGGCTATGGGGCACTGGGGGCGTGGCATTCACAAGTGAGCAGTGCCGGGCTTTTTGCGCGACTGGCCTTAAAGGCTAGTAGAAAAGATGCAAAAGCGTTTTTTGAGCTTTCTTTAGAAAAAGGCCCCGTAGATTTTCCGTTAAAGGTAGAACAGTTGAAGTATTTAGCTGTTGGGACTGACGATGAGCAAAAACAGGCTGTTATTTTGGCGAATGAGCTAGGTGCTGAAGCACTTAACAATTCTTTTGAGCTTCTATTGCAAAAGCACGCTATGAATATTCTCGCGGCCCTTAATACCGGCGAGAAAAAAACAATTAAAGAGGCCGTAAAACAGGCAACCGCATTTTACAATGCCAAAGACTGGGACGAACCGAACGCGTATCCAAAGGATAAAATTCCGGCAGCTTTTTTACCGTAAACATCAACCCTATGAATGAAGGAGAGTACAGATGACACGACTCAATAAATTCCTTAGTTCACTGGCAATAGTTTTATTGATCGGTGGCTGTGCTACAGCCGCCAAAATTTTATATCCTGTGAATGACGACCCTTTGCAAAGCAAACCGGGTGTTTATACATTAGATTCAAGCCACGCCAATATTATCTTTGCCGTAAACCACTTGGGGTTTTCGCTACATCATGGCCGCTTTAATACTATCGAGGGTTCCCTACAGCTTGATCCTGATGTACCCGAGAATAGCACATTATATGTGCGTATTTATGCAGATAGTATTGATATTAATAATTCAAAGCTGGACGAACAATTAAAAGCAAAATCCATGTTTTATGTCGAGGAGCACCCCTTCATAACGTTTGAAAGTGACCGGGTTCGGCTAACCAGTGAAAAAACCGCTATAATTTCAGGGACGCTCACGCTGCGGGGTGTGCGCAAAGCTTTTGATATTGAAGCCACCTTCATCGGTAGTGGCGCCAACCCCCGAACCGGGCAACAAACAATTGGCTTTAGCGGCAAAGCAACCCTTGTAAGGTCAGAATATGGCTTAAAAGAATGGTTACCTTTAATTGGAGACGAGGTATTCTTGACAATTGAGGCGGAATTTTTCCGCCCCACCTAAAACCAGGTTTATGTAAAACTTTTTTGACGGCTTGCTGTTCCGCGCTCAATCGCAGCCGCTGTTAAGCGATCAATATCAAGAAAATGACGGATCATCTCAAGAAGACGCAGTTCTTCTTGGCTTAAACTTCCATCAGACGCCGCAACTTCACAGGCAAGCGAGTAGACAAGGTCATAGTGTGTTTCTGGGGTCGCCTCTTCAACTAGGCCGAGAACCGCATCAAGCCCCTCGTCACTTTGCAGAATAGCAAAACATGTTTGCGTATCTAATTCCAGGCGGTCCAAATTATAGTTTCTAAAAGCAGGAAGATATTCAACAATCCCCGTAATGCGGGCCACTTCACTGTCTCTCATTTGTTCGTCAGAGGCGCTCACCGTCACCATAATGTATACGAGCGCGGTTTCTGGGCTAATCGTGGACATAAAATTTCCTTATCTAATTTACGCTAAACTACGCATTCCATTCTATATTCTCAAGGCTTAGCTGCGGAATTGTTCGCAAAAAATTCTGAGACCTGTTTCACGGCATCCGCCAAACCAAGACGCTCAACAACAACACCTTCTGGCAGAGCATCTAAAAGACGTGTTGGGGTTTGCCCGTCCAGAATGACAAACATCCCTCTGTCATCAGCACGGCGCACAAGGCGCCCGTACGCCTGTGCTAATTTTAGACGCGTCAACATTTCATCATACTGTTTACCCCCAAAAGCCGCACGCCGGGCCCGGTGAAGAAGGGTTGGCCTTGGCCAGGGCACACGGTCAAAAACAATCAGGCGCAAACTGTCTCCGGGGACATCAACACCGTCCCGCACAGCGTCCGTACCAAGTAAACATGAATGGCAATCATCGCGGAAAATATCTACCAATGTTGCCGTATCAATAGGGTCAACATGCTGGGCATAAAGGGGCAAACCATGATCTTCAAGTTCACCCGCAATATGGCTGTATGTGCTACGCAACCTGTTAATGGCCGTGAAAAGCCCAAGGGCGCCACCGCCCGATGCTATAAAAAGCGAGCGGTAAGCACTTGCTACTTGTATAGCGTCTGTCTTTGTAACATCCCCGACAATTAAAACCTTTGTCTGCTCAGCATATTTAAAAGGTGATATCACATTCAACCGTTTGGGTGGAACAAGCAGGTGCTGCGCGCCCGTCCGCAAATCTGCACTTTCCCAGTTTCCCTCCTGTGTGCCCCTGTCCCGCAGGGTTGCTGATGTCACCAAAACACCGTGCGCCTCCTGCACTACAATATCTGCAAAGGGTTTGGTGGGGTCAATAAAATGGCGACAATAGGCTATATCGCGCTCGCGTCCATCAATCCGATCAACCGAAAGCCAGTCAAAAAAGTCATCTGGAACACCTTTTCCAAAACCTTCGGCGATTGCAGCCCAAGTTGAAACAACATCAGCCCGTAGCCGGAGCGACCGAGCACTTGCCTCTAGCCTTCCGCGTGATGTGCTATCCAAAATATCAGCATCCTCATCAAGGCGGCGCAGCAAAAGAGTTGCAAGTGCTGACATCGGCTGTGAAAGGCTTGATAATGCTTCAAACAAATCTCCAGCCGCCGCAACCAACCCCTCAATAGGGTTGTTCGCTGTTGCTTCGAGCGAATGACGGCCCCGAGTATCCGTTCGAGCCATAACTTGTGCCCGTACCAGCTCGAGAAATTTTTCAAACCGCGTTATAGTCGCGGCTGCCGTTACCCGGCCCAGCCAGTTATCAGAGGGTAAGACACGTGCGGCTTCAAGAATTTCATCCAGAAGCTTTTGCGCATCAACATCATCTGTGATTAGTTCTTCCAAACGACTTTTAAGGCCACGTGCCCGTGTACTGCCCCCGCTTTCTTTGCCGCGAAGCCACCGCCTTAAATCCGCCCCCTCAAGCCCCGATAAATGAACAGAAAAAGCACTGTCCGCTGCATCAAAAACATGGTGCCCTTCATCAAATACTAGCCGCTTTGGCAAATCAGGGTCACCAGCACGCATAGCGGCCTGTGCCATAACAAGCGCATGGTTTGCAACAACCAGGTCAGCATGCTTTGCCTTGCGCGCATTTCGTTCAATAAAGCATTTCCGGAAATGGGCACACGCGGAATAAAGGCATTCGCCGCGCCTGTCCGTAAGGCCTGCAATACGCCCAAGCCCAAAATGAGGGCCTAACCAGCTGGGGAAATCGCCGCCAATCATATCCCCGTCACGGGTGAAACGTGCCCAGCGTGCAACAAGACCAATTAGAATTTTATCCCGGTCCATACCACCTGCAGGGTTCGCCCGCATCATCACAGCCCGCAGGGTTTCCTCGATATTCAACAAACAGGCATAATTCTCGCGGCCCTTACGGATAACAGCGCGCTTTGCCTTTATTTTTGGGTCGGGGTACAGCTTTGACAACTCCTGATCGAGCTGCCTTTGCAGGTTTTTTGTAAAAGTTGAAAGCCAAACGACTCCGTCATTTTTTTCGGCCCATAAACTTGCCGGTGCAATATAACCAAGGGTTTTCCCTGTGCCTGTACCCGCTTCCAGCAGCTGCATGTTGGGTCCATCCGCCATCTCACGTGGCCTGAAAGCGTGGGTTGCTGCTGCTGCAAAGCGTTGTTGCCCCTCACGCACCTCGGCACTATCCCCAAGAAGCTGTGCCAAACGTGCTGTGCTGTCTTCCGGGTCCACAGGGTCATCGCCCGGTGACGGCGGTGGTACACCGTCTTCCCAATCCGTTAAAGCCTGCCATACAAAAAGGCCATCCTCACGGCTATGGTCTGCGTAGGTTTCAATGGCCCCTAAAACAAGCGGCCCCCATGCCCAGCCAGCCTTTGCCATCATCATAGCCACCCGTGCGCCGCCTGCCCGATACCGATATGTTTCACTTGCCATATCCGCAAGCAACCGCGCCGCAATATCCCGGAGCAAAACACACTCGTCCTCTGCACCAACCACCTGCCCTTCGATGACAAGCGCCTTAGCAAGGCCCACAATCGTTGGTAAGCAATAACGCGCAGGCCGAACAAAGGCATAAAGCTCCAGCAAATCAAAGGCACGAATCTGTGGTAAACCCAATCGCTTTGCCGTTTGTACGCGGTTCAAAACAAGATGGGGTGTCTTGCTAACACGGTCAGCAGCCTCTTCATGGCTAACTTTCTCAAACTCGCCGTCCGGTGACAAAATCGTCGCACTCCTCACACCAACAACAAGCGCAGGCACCATATCCAGCGACGCACCAGCCCTTTCAGCTTCAACAATTAAATCTGAATCTGTGTAATTTTGCATGGCCGGAGCATACTGAGGACGACCTGTAAAAAATAGAGCATATTATGCTTTCATGAAATTTGGTGTTTTTCTTGACGCGAGACCAGAGAAACCCTAGCTTCCTGCCACTTAACGGGTATGGACCCAAAACAATTTTTTATGGTGACGCTTATGACTAGCAATATTGATCTCGCTCTTTCTTCAAACGCATGGCCGTTCAAAGAAGCAGAAAAGCTTGTTAAACGCTATAAGGGCGGCGCACCAGAGAAGGGGTATATCCTTTTTGAAACAGGCTACGGTCCGTCAGGCTTGCCGCATATTGGCACGTTCGGCGAGGTATCGCGTACAACAATGGTGATGCGCGCGTTTCAGGAAATTTCTGACATTCCCACAAGGTTGATCTGTTTTTCAGATGATATGGACGGCTTGCGCAAGGTGCCAAGCAATGTACCCAACCAAGAACTTCTAGAAGGTGCCCTCAACAAGCCCCTAACACAGGTGCCGGACCCCTTTGGTACACACCCAAGCTTTGGTGCGCACAATAACGCGCGTTTGCAGGCTTTCCTTGACCAGTTTGGTTTTGAATATGATTTCTATTCAGCAACTGAATGCTACAAGTCTGGCCGTTTTGATGAAACACTTCTGAAAATCTGCCGTAACTATGACAAGGTCATCAAAGTAATTTTGCCAACCCTCGGCGAAGAGCGCCGCCAAACATACAGCCCGTTCCTACCAATTTGCCCTGATACGGGTGAAGTGCTTCAGGTACCTGTGCGTGTAGAAGACCCGGACAAAGGCATTATTTCATTTGAAAATTCCGCTGGAAAACGCATTGAAACCAAAGTGACCGGCGGCAAAGTGAAATGCCAATGGAAAGTTGACTGGGCAATGCGCTGGGACGCGCTTGATGTTGATTATGAAATGGCCGGTAAAGACCTTGATGAAAGTGTAAAGCTTTCCTCTATCATTCGGCGTATTTTGGGCGGACAACCCCCAGAAGCCCTAAGCTATGAGCTTTTCCTTGATGAAAAAGGTCAGAAGATCTCCAAATCAAAAGGGAACGGCATTTCAATTGAAGAGTGGCTTAGCTATGCAAGTCCAGAGAGCTTGTCCCTTTACATGTATCAAAGCCCCCGGAAAGCAAAGCGCCTGTATTTTGACGTGATCCCAAAAGCCGTGGACGAATATTATACCTTCTTGAGTAAATACCACGAGCAAGAACCTGCAGACCAATATAAGAACCCTGTCTGGCATATTCACGGGGGCAGCGTGCCAGAAGCCAAGCTGCCTGTCAGCTTTGCCTTGCTCTTAAATCTTGTGTCCGCTGCTAATACGGAAAGCAAAGAGGGCCTATGGGGGTTTGTCGCAAAATATGCAAACGGTGCCACAGCAGAAACATACCCTGAGCTTGACCGCTTGATGGGCTATGCCCTCAAATATTATGAGGATTTTGTAAAACCAAATAAAAAGTTCCGCTCCGCAACCGAGCAGGAGCGCACAGCCTTTAATATTTTAGCGACACGCCTCAGAGCCCTTGACCCGGATGAAAATAATGCTGAGCTTATTATGACAGAGGTTTATTCAGCCGGTAAAGACGCTGAGTTTGCGAATTTACGTGATTGGTTCAAGGCTTGTTATGAAGTGCTGCTTGGCCAGAGCCAAGGGCCACGTATGGGGGGCTTCATTGCACTTTATGGCGTACCAGAAACACTCGCCCTGATTGACGCCAAGCTTTAAGGCCTTGAAAATACAGGAAAGAAAAGGCTGTCCTCTCTGGGTGGCCTTTTCTTTCATACTTATTTCACAGGTCCTTACTCGGGCTGAAAGATTTCTTCAATCTGGCATTTGAACAATGCTGCAATCTTAAACGCGAGCGGTAGAGAAGGGTCATATTTCCCGCGCTCAATAGCATTAACCGTTTGACGAAAAGAGGGGATTCACATTTCATCACATTCCGTATAAAGTGTTACCAAAATGAGGTGCTGAATGTCCAAAAAAATTCATTCTACTATAAAGTTTGATGGGTCTGCTCTTTCAGACCACACAATGGATGTGGCCCACTTAGCGCCAGCATTAATTGCCCTTTCAGACGTAATAAAAGCTGCCAACCAAAGGTTTAATGGGGACAGGTCTGCTGTTAAGCTGCTTGTAAATGCAGACACAGAGCAACATTGTTTTGAACTATCACTTCAGCTTGCACAAACCATTTGGGAACAAGTAGGCACATTAATTCAAGATGATAACATTACAACCGCCAAAGAAATTGCCGAATGGGTTGGAATTATCAGTGGGGCGACAATCATTGGAGGATCTTCTCTTTTTCGCCTAATAAAACTTCTCAAAGGTAAAAAAGTAAACGGCACCACGATTATTAAAAACAAAGATGGCCACCATCAGATGCAGATTAAAGTGGAAGGTGATAAAAATACAATACTTGTCTCACAACCAGTTTATCAGCTATACGCCTCCAGAGCCGTACGCGACAAAGCCATAGCTGTACTACAGCCATTAATGTCTGAAGGGTATGAAACCCTCGCGTTTTACAATGGCGATGAGGTTTACGAACACTTTACTTCCGATGATGTGCCTGACCCCAACGCAGATGAAATGCCGGACATTCGACCATCAAATCAACAGGTTTCTAAAATTAGGACTCAGGTTCGCATTAGAAAAGCAGCTTACGAAGGAAAATCGAAATGGACTTTAGTTTACCTCAAGGCCATTGAAGCACCTATTGAACATGCCGAGTGGCTGGAAAAATTTCAAAATAATACGGTATCGGCACCACCAAACAGCAGCCTAGATGTTGAATTAGAGCAAACGGTTATCGTTAATGAAAATGGTGAAGCCTTAGATGACCCTACGTATAGAGTCTTAAAAGTGTACGACGTCATTTTACCCCCAGAACAAGTAAGCATTTTCGATAGAGAAACTTAAAAAAAGCCCCGCTAACGCGAGGCTTTCATAATTCTGCTTAATTTGAAATATCAGGCTTCTGTATCAACCAGCTTTTCAGCGCCTTTTGCCACACCCACCATCGCAGGGCGCAAGAGCCGGTCCTTGATGATATAGCCCGGTGCAACAACCTGCATAATAACCCCGACAGCATGCTCTTCGGTTGGCACCTCAAACATAGCCTGATGGAATTTATGATCAAATTTCTCACCAATTTCAGGCGCAACCTTCTTGATGCTATACCGTTCCATGATATTCAGAAGCTCTCGCTCTGTCATTTCAACGCCTTCGACAAAAGCCTTGAGGTCATCTGAAATATTTTCTGGCTGGCTATCAAGCGCGCGGCGCAGATTATCACCCACATTTAGCATGTCACGAGCAAACCCCGTGACGGCGTATGCGCTTGCTTCGCTTCTGTCTTTGTCAGCACGCCTGCGGACATTTTCGGTTTCCGCTACAGCCCGAAGCAGACGGTCCTTGAGGACAGCAACCTCAGACTGGAGCGCAGCAATCACATCATCTTCTGTCTGCTCTGCGGTTTCTTCAACCTTTTCAGCAGCCTCCAGCTCTTCTTCCGTAAAGCCTTCGTTTTCTTCGTTTGTTTGTTCTTCGCTCATTACAGTTCCGTTTACTAAACTTTCAAGGCCTATTGACCCTACAAGATTTTACTAACCACTTGGGCCGTATAATCAACCATTGGTACGATGCGGGCATAATTTAACCGCGTGGGGCCAATAACCCCGAGAACACCAACAATCTTATTCGCACCATTCATATAGGGAGAAACAACCAAAGATGAACCCGACAGAGAAAATAAATTATTCTCTGCCCCTATAAACAGGCGCACACCGCGCCCGTCTTTGGCGAGTTCCATAAGTTTTATCAAGTCTTTTTTACGCTCAAGCTCATCAAACAGGTGTTTTATGCGCTCTAAATCCTCTTTTGCCTGCACACCGCCAAGTAAATTGGACTGCCCCGACACCAGAAGCGATGCTGGTTGCCCGTTGCCGCCAGACCAAACCGCAAGACCACTTTCCACAACCCGGCTCGTCAGGGTATCCAGCTCAGCTTGTTTGCCATTTAGCTCCTGTTCAATTGCGCCTTTCATTTGTTCAAGCGAATGCCCAACAAGGCGCGCACTGAGATAATTGCCTGCCTGCACAAGAGCAGACGGCGGCAAACCAAGAGGTAATTCAATCACGCGGTTTTCAACGCTGCCATCCTCAGCCACCAAAACAACAAGGGCACTTGTCGGTGAAAGCGGAACAAATTCAATATGTTTTACGGAAAGGTCGTTTTTAGGCACCATAACAATAGACGCACAGTGTGACAAACCAGAGAGCACCTTTGTCGCTTCTGAGAGCACATCCTCCATAGTTCTGCCCGTTGTCGAACACTGCCCTTTGATTGAGGCACGCTCCGCCTTTGTGAGGTTTCCCACTTCCATAAGACCATCCACAAACATGCGAAGGCCAAGGTCCGTTGGAATGCGCCCCGCTGATGTATGCGGCGAGACAAGAAGGCCTGCGTCTTCCAGGTCTGCCATCACATTACGCACTGTTGCCGGAGACACGGCAATATTTTCAACTCGGCTTAACGTCCTCGAGCCAACAGGGTCCCCGGTCTCAAGGTATGTTTCCACAATTTGCCGGAAAATATCTATGGAGCGCTGATTAAAACTGGCAAGAGACATAAAGCACCTTTCAAGAACTTCGTTTGATAGTAGAAAAACCACCAATGACCGTCAATCCAGCATATAGTCTTTCTTCATTTTACGTCTCGGTGTATAGCGGGGGCTGATTGAATAACATTAGATAAACATAAGGACTGAATATGCGACCAAGTGGACGTGCAAGCGACGAAATGCGCCAAATTGAAATGATTCCAGGCTTTGCCAAACACGCCGAAGGTAGTTGTATGGTAAAGTTCGGCGATACGCATGTGCTTGTAACAGCAACATTTGAAGAACGCCCACCCCATTTTCTGCGCGACACCGGCAAGGGTTGGATAACCGCAGAATATGGTATGCTGCCACGCTCAACGCATGGCCGCATGTCTCGGGAGGCCGCCAAGGGCAAACAAAGTGGGCGCACACAAGAAATCCAGCGCCTGATTGGCCGGGCTATGCGCGCCGTTGTTGATCTGGAAACCCTCGGTGAACGCCAAGTGCGCATTGACTGCGATGTTATTCAGGCCGACGGTGGTACGCGCACAGCATCAATCTCTGGCGCTTATGTTGCCTTGCATCAATGTTTTGGCTGGATGATTGAAAATGGTCACATTGAAACCATGCCTTTCACAGACAGCATTGCGGCCATCAGTTGCGGCATTTATCAGGGTACACCAGTGCTTGACCTTGATTACCCCGAAGACAGCGCCGCAGAAACCGACGCAAACTTTGTACTGACAGGTAAAGGCGGCATCGTAGAAATTCAAAGTACTGCTGAAGAAGAACCCTTTTCGGAAGAAGAATTTCTGCGCCTCTTGCGCCTCGCGCGCCTTGGCTGTGACGACATTAAAAAGGCGCAACATACCGCGCTGGGGCTTTAATAAAGCGGAGAGTTAGCATGACCCGGCACTTCAATGGCCCCAAACTGGTTATTGCCAGCCATAATCAGGGTAAGGTGAGGGAAATTGGGGAATTACTTTTTCCTTTCGGAGTCGAAACTATTTCTGCTGGTGACCTAAACTTACCGGAACCCGTTGAAGACGGCCTTACTTTCATTGCCAACGCTGAAATAAAAGCACTGGCAGCCGCTAAGGCTGCTGGTCTTCCTGCGCTCGCTGACGATAGCGGCCTTGAGGTTGAGGCGCTGGGCGGCGAACCTGGCATTTACAGCGCACGGTGGGCTGGACCAACAAAAGATTTTTGCCTTGCCATGCAGGCGGTTCATGACAAGCTCGGCAACACCCATAACCGAACAGCAAACTTCACCTGCGCCTTAACACTCGCATGGCCTGACGGGCATACGGAAAGCTTTGAAGGCAAAGTATACGGGGAGCTTACATGGCCCATGCGCGGTGAAAAAGGCTTTGGGTATGATCCGGTTTTTGTCCCGGCTGGTCATACCATCACTTTTGCTGAAATGAATCCTTCTGACAAACACGCCATGAGCCACCGCGCTAAGGCCTTTAAGCAACTGATCAATGCCTGCTTTAAAATCGACAACTAACCCACCTGTTTTTGCAGGAAGCGGGTTTAACGGGCCTGCGGCCATTTATGTGCATTGGCCCTTTTGTCTTAAAAAATGCCCCTATTGTGACTTCAATAGTCATGTGCGCGAAGAGGTCTCTCACCAAAGCTGGCGAGAGGCGCTACTTATTGAAATTAGTCATTTAGCCCAACTTTATCCAACGCTGCAGGCAAAATCTATCTTCTTTGGCGGTGGAACACCAAGCCTTATGGAGCCCGAAACGGTTGCTGCTGTTATCGAGGCAGTCAAATCTAGTTGGGCACCAAACCACGAGATTGAAATCACCTTAGAAGCCAACCCCTCAAGCGTAGAGGCTGGGCGCTTTCTAGCCTATAAAGAGGCTGGCATAAACCGGCTGTCTGTTGGCATTCAATCCCTTGATGACGCTGTCTTAAAGTTTCTTGGTCGTCTGCATAGTGCAGAAGAGGCGCTCGCCGCCCTCAAGGTTGCCCAGCGTATTTTTGACCGTGTGAGTTTTGACCTTATTTACGCGCGCCCTGAACAAACACTGGCCATGTGGCAGGAGGAGCTGAAAAAAGCTCTGACCTTTGGCACAAATCATATGTCGCTTTATCAGCTAACAATTGAAGAGGGCACTGCTTTTTACCACCAATTCCACCGCGGGAAATTCACCTTGCCAAATGATGAGCTTGCCGCAGCCCTCTTTTATGAAACGCAAGATATAATGTCCGCCGCCGGGTTGCCCGCGTATGAAACCTCGAATCATGCAAAGCCTGGCCAAGAATCGTTGCATAATTTGGCTTATTGGTTAGGCAATTATTATGTCGGCATTGGCCCTGGCGCCCATGGCCGCCTGCCGGCACATGCGCACGGTGACGCCTATGCACACAGCCAAACAAAACGGCCTGAAGATTGGTTAAAAGCCGTTGTTTCACGTGGAACAGGCCTTGAAACACTGGAGTATATCCCAGCCAAAGACCGCGCTCTTGAGGCAATTCTTACGGGGTTGCGGCTAACAAGGGGCATTACGATAAAAGACTGGCAAGCGCAGTTTGGGCAAGATATTAATACCCTTATCAACCCCCAAGCTCTTTCGGAACTGCGCACCTCTGGTCATGTTTCAAACAATAAAGAAAAACTTCAATTAACCCGCAAGGGTCTGCCTCTTTTGAATTTTATTCTTGGAAAGCTGATTGCCTAAAAACATATCCAAAACTTGGAAAGCCTTCTGGTGCTGTATCAACAACTTGAAACCCTCTTCGGCTAACCTCTAAAACAGCCAGTGCTCTTTCAGCTGTTCCATCAGGCAAAAACCTGAATAGTCCATCAAGCCCTACAAACCCTGTTTCATTTGTCAGCACATCAACCGAAAAGCGGGACTTTTTAAGCCCAAACTCATCAAGCACAGGTTCTTCACGAGCAAGGCTTGCCACCAAGCTTACAGCGTCATATGCCAATGTCGTAATACGCGGCGGGTTTACCCCATAAATTTTTTCATACCGCCTTAAAAACGCCGTTGGTGCTGCCGGGTCAGGGGCTGCGAAAAAAGCCCCTTGAAGAGGGGGCTCTCTTAGCAAGCTTTCATCGTTCCAAAGTCCTGTACCAAGGAGTTTTATTGTGTTTGGGTCAATTTCATAAAAAGGTAACAGCGGCGCAAGAGATTTTAGAAGCTCACCCCCCTCAGGTAGCAAAATGGCATCAAAACTAACCCCCTCTAAAACCTCTGATTTGGACAGTTCTGCTGCGATTTCATCTGTCAGGTCGTCGCCAAGAGAATGCAAAAACCGGACCTCATCCTGCATATCCTTCCGGCGCTTATCATAATTAGAAAGCCGTTTCACAGGCTCAAAAACAGCTTCCGGGTCAGGCGGGTAATTTTCTATTGCAACCACTTCTGCGCCTGCCGTGGAAACAGCGTCACCAAAAGCTTCGCGTACACGGCTGCCATACAAACCATCAGGTACAAGCGCCGCATACGCATGAAAGCCCTGTCCAACAGCATAGTCAATGACACGCTTCACTTCGAGTTCAGGTAAAAAACCCATAATGAACCGACCAGGGGCGGCCACACTACTGTCATTTGAAAAGCCAATAAGGGGAATGTTTGTTCCCTCAAGCACGGCACCTGCGGCCTTAACATTCCCCGCAAGTAAGGGACCAAGAACAATGGATACCCCCTCTTCAACTGCCTGTCGCGCTGCCTTTTCGGTTTCTAAAACGTCGGCTTTAGTATCAATAGGCAACAGCACTAACCGGGGGTCATAAGCATCAAACAAGGCCATCGTTGCTGACCGCAAGAGAGTATTGCCAATTTCCTGCTCAGGACCACTGAGGGGCAATAAAAGTGCGATGACTATTTTCTCTGTTTTGTCTGCCACCACAAGCGGTGCGGGGTCTGAGTTTTGGTTTTCGACACGCTCTTTAGCTAGGCCTGTACGGGAAACCGACTTTTCTGGGGCGGGTACATTTGTGCCACACGCTGCCAATAAAAAGCACATAAAAAGACTGACTGTTTTAGCTGTACTTATTACCCTTGTTAAAAGCATAGATATCCTTGGTACTTTCTGCGACCTTAGTGGGTGCCTTTCGTGTGATCAGACCCTATAACCATTTCATGGATAGGAAAAGGGCTGCTTTACGCATAAACGACTATGGATGAAAAAAATGGCTGAAATCGGGTCTCAAAAAAAAATACCTTCTGGCCTTTATGTTGTCGCTACCCCCATTGGCAACCTTGGGGACATTAGCCGCCGCGCCAAAGAAACCCTTATGGCCGCAGACCTTATTGCCTGTGAGGATACTCGTGTAACAGGCAAGCTCTTGAACGCTTATTTAATAAAAAAACCAATGCTGCCCTATCATGAGCATAATGCTGCGGCACAACGCCCTAAAATTCTGTCTAAAATAGCAGAAGGCGCTGTTGTTGTTTTGGTCTCTGACGCAGGCACACCGCTTATTTCAGACCCCGGGTATAAGCTTGTTAATGACGCGCATGAAATGGGGCTGATGGTTACCAGCTTGCCCGGGCCGTGTGCAGTGCCAGCCGCTCTCTCTATTGCCGGCTTGCCAACAAACCGTTTTTTGTTCATGGGGTTTTCCCCAAACAAAAGCAAAGCACGCCAAGATTGGTTTGCGGCTGAGAAAACAACTGAGGCCACGCTCCTTTATTATGAAAGTGCGCAGCGCCTTGCTGCAAGCCTGCGTGATGCTGCAGAAATGCTGGGCGCACGCTCAGCCGCTGTTTGCCGTGAGTTAACCAAAAAGTTTGAAGAAGTCGTTCGGGGTGACTTATATTCGCTTGCAGAAAAGTATGAACTTTCTGGCCCGCCAAAAGGGGAAATTGTTGTTGTTATTAGTGCGCCGACAAAATCAGAAAAAGCAAACACCGAGCATGCTATAGAGGATATGCTGAAACTTGCCCTTAAACATATGAGTGTTAAATCCGCCGCAGCCTTTGTTTCTGAGCTCACCGGAGAAAAACGTAAAGGTGTTTATAAACGGGCACTTGATCTCTCGAATGAATGATAATTTTATAGAATGAAGACAAGCCGTCAAATATCAGAACAACGAGGCAGGCGTGCTGAATTTTGGGCGGCGATTTACCTTGGTCTAAAGGGTTATAGAGTTAGGGCACGCCGCTTTCGTTCTCGTAGGGGGGAGATTGACCTTATTTGCAAGCGTGGCAAGTGGGTGGTTTTTGTTGAGGTTAAGACAAGAAAAACTGTAGGTGACGCCGTCTATTCCATCGCTTACAAACAGAGGAAGCGGATTGAAGCTGCGAGCGAAGACTGGTTAAAACGACACCCTGCAATCAGGGGTTCACTTAGGTTTGATGTCATCGCTATTGTACCATGGCAGTTTCCAACCCATATCAAGGACGCTTGGCGCCCAGAAGCACGGCCCTACTAGAAAAATAGATACCCCTAATAGCAAAACAGCAGGAAAAACACCATGGTCAACAAACCTCTTAAGGTCGCCTTCCAAATGGACCCAATGGAAACTGTTAACATCAACAGTGACAGTAGTTTTGTTTTAATGCTGGAGGCTCAATCCCGTGGATATGAGTTATGGCACTATTTGGTTGATGACCTTACATACCGTGACGGTAATGTTACAGCTTTTGCTCACCCCGTTACTGTACGTCGAGAACTCGGGAACCATTTCACCTTTGGAGAAGGGAGGGTTATTAATCTTGCAGACCTTGATGTTGTTTGGATGCGGCAAGACCCCCCCTTTGATATGGCCTATATCACCGCGACGCACCTGCTTGAGCTCATCCACCCCAAAACGCTTGTCGTGAACAACCCAGCTGAGGTGCGAAATGCACCAGAAAAGCTTTTTGTGACTAAGTTTTTAGACCTTATGCCACCCACACTTATCACCCGCCGTGAAGAGGATATTCGCGCTTTTAGGGTTGATCACGGTGAGATCATTATCAAACCTCTGTATGGTAATGGCGGCGCGGGCGTATTTCACCTGAGAAAAGACGATTCAAACCTTGGTAGTTTAATGGAAATGTTTTTAGAAAACAGCCGCGAGCCCCTTATGGTACAGCAATTTTTACCTGAAGTCGTTCAGGGCGACAAAAGAGTAATTCTTGTGGATGGTGAAGCAGTAGGGGCTATTAACCGCATACCAGCAAAAGGGGAGATTCGCTCGAACCTTGTTGCCGGCGGCACCGCCATTCAGTCAAACCTAACCCCGCGCGAGCAAGAAATTTGCGCGCGCCTTAAACCGGAACTTAAAAAACGGGGCCTTATTTTTGTTGGGATTGATGTTATTGGGGACTGGCTGACAGAAATAAATGTTACATCGCCAACCGGGCTGCCGTCTGTTAATAAATTTGATGGCGTCAACCTTGAGGCTGTTATTTGGGACGCTCTTGAAACAAAGCTTTAAAGACAATAGAAAAACAGCAAATGCCCCGAAGACATAGATCCCGGGGCATTTTATAAGAAGTGGTTGGGGTTACACTGGTGTTAAAACCCACATACGCCAAGCTTTGAGCAAAGCTCATCAAGCTCATCAAGGGTGTCATACGCAATGGTAACCTTGCCCGTATCGCCTTGATGATCAATAAGAACCTTAAGGCCGACCGCCGCAGACAAGTCTTTTTCAAGCGCAAGTGTATCCGCGTCCTTTGCCTTTGACGACATACCCCCAGGCCGGGGCTGACGCCTCTGTTTACCATCTTTGCTCTCACCGACAATGGCCTCAACCTGGCGAACACTCAGGCCTTCTTTTGCCACACGGTTTGCCAGCTCAATAGCGTGCTCATAGCCAATCAAAGCCCGCGCATGCCCCATAGAGAGCACACCCTCCCCAACAAAATTTTGCACGTGTTCTGGCAGGTTCAGCAAACGGATAAGGTTTGTAACATGGCTCCGGCTTTTGCCAACAACCTCAGCAACAGCCTCCTGTGTATGGCCAAACTCTTCCATCAAACGCTTGAAACCAGCGGCCTCTTCAATAGCGGTCAAGTCTTGGCGTTGAATGTTTTCAATGATTGCAATTTCAAGAACTTCGCCGTCGGTTAGCTCCCGCACCACAACCGGCACTTCATGAATGCCAGCCTTTTGGCAAGCACGCCACCGGCGTTCTCCTGCAACAATCTGATATTTTTCTGGGCCAATCTCACGAACCAATATGGGCTGCAACAAGCCCTTTTCTTTAATAGACGCCGCAAGCTCACCGAGAGATTCCTCATCAAAATGCACACGCGGCTGGCCTGCATTTCGTTCTAAAAACTCAATAGGCAAACGCCGCCGGCTTCGCGGGCCACCATCATTTGCCGTTTCAACAGCACCCTCATCCGAAATAATGGGCCTGTCGTCCCCAAGTAACGCTGAAAGACCGCGCCCTAATCCTCTGTGAGCCGTTTTTGCCATACAAGTTAACCTAATTTATTATTCTAACGATTATTCATTCACTTGGTTTTATGCCGCCATAGGTCCAGACCGACCCATAAACTCTCGAGCTAAGTCAATATACGCTCGGCTCCCAACACAGCGATGGTCATACAAAAGTGCCGGTTTACCAAAACTAGGTGCCTCCGACACACGCACATTTCGGGGAATAACGGTTTTATAAACCTTATCACCAAGATAACCACGCACATCAAGGGCTACCTGCTCAGACAAGTTGTTTCTCTTGTCAAACATCGTCAGCACAACACCATTAATGGTTAGCTTCGGGTTAAGGCTTGTGCGTACCTGTTCAATCGTTTTAAGCAGCAAACTAAGGCCCTCAAGTGCAAAAAACTCACACTGCAAGGGCACTAACACTTCATCAGCAGCAACCAGCGCATTAATTGTTAAGAGCGACAATGAAGGCGGACAATCAATTAGGATATAGTCATATTCTTCACGTGAGCCTGCATTTTCCAGCGCTTGTTGAAGGCGAAAGTTTCGCTGAGGTAGCTCAGCAAGCTCAAGGTCCGCACCAGACAGATCAACTGTTGATGGGATAATATGAAGCCCAGGAATTTCGGTTTGTGTAATCGCTTCCGCAACCGGTGCTGCCCCCAGAACCACATCATACGATGTTATTTCTCGTGTGTGTCTGTCTATACCAAAACCGGTGCTCGCATTGCCTTGCGGATCAAGGTCAAGAACCAAAACCCGCTTATCAACGGCAGCCATGGCTGTTGCAAGGTTAATGGCGGTTGTTGTCTTTCCCACCCCACCTTTTTGGTTGGCGACAGCAATGATATGAGCAGCTTTATCCGATAACATACCCCAAATCCCCCGTTGGCTTCAAAGAAAGAAGCTTACTTTCAAACACTTATAGTTTTTCGATGCCACGAAGCCTTAAGATCACCCCACTTGGATCGGAACGGCTCTTAAAGCGGTCTATCTGTATCTTCCAACAAGCCTGAGCTTCGGTCAATTCTTCTTCTGCTCCTTCGCCCTTTAAAAGCCAAATTTCCGGGTTGAATTTAAGAAAAGGTTCAGCCCAATTGATAAGTTGAAGGGTGCGCGCACATGCGCGTGAGGTGATTACATCAACTGGAAAAACCGTTATTTCCTCTATGCGCACATCATGAATATGAGCACTCATGCCGGTTTCACGGACAACTTGCCGCATGAAGGTACATTTACGGCCATTGGATTCTACCATGTGAGCAACCCCCACATTCAGAGCGGCAAGCACAAGCCCTGGAAAACCTGCGCCAGAACCTATATCCAGCAGGGAAAGCTCTTTACCGCCAAAAGCTGCCTTTAAATGTGGTGCTAGTTGGGCCGAATCGAGAAAATGTCGTCGCCAAATATCATCGAGCGTACTATTTGATACTAGGTTTTTTGCTTTTTGCCATTTAACAAGCAAATCCCCATAAGTTTGTAACTGCTCTGATGTTTCACGTGAAACATCTAGTTCTGTTACTAAATCTGAAAAGGAATACATCACTCTGAAAAACTTGTCCTATGCAGCAGTGCGCCGTTTCACATGGCCAAGGAGCAATGTGAGCGCGGCTGGTGTTACACCTGCAATCCGTGCAGCAGCACCCAGCGTCGCTGGACGTGCCTCTTTAAACTTTTCCTGCATCTCATTAGAAAGACCTGGTATTTTTGTAAAGTCCAACTCATCAGGCAACACCAAGGCTTCATCTTTTCTGAAGGCATGAATGTCCTGTTCTTGCCGCTCCAGATAGCCCTGATACATCGAATCAATTTCAAGCTGCTGTGCGATTTCATCAGATATACAGCCTAGTTCAACAGGCCATAAGTCACGAAGACGCGCAAAATCGACAGAGCTGAAACCAAGCAATACTTCCGCCGTGCGCCGCACACCATCCTGTTTTATTTTAAGGCCAAGCTTCTCCGCTTCATTAGGTGTAACCGAAAGACTGCGCAAAAGACTGCGCCCCAAATCAAGAGCCTTTTTCTTTTGCTCAAAAGCAACTTCGCGCTCTTTCTTAACCAATCCGATTGAGATACCTTTTTCCGTTAGCCTTTGGTCAGCGTTATCAGCACGCAACAAAAGCCTGTATTCAGCACGGCTGGTAAACATACGGTATGGTTCTCGTGTTCCTTGTGTCACTAAGTCGTCCAGCATAACTCCTATATAGGCATCGGCTCTATCAAGCACAAAGGGGGGCGCATTTTTATTTTTTGACGCGATTGCCGCGTTCGCCCCGGCCATCAAGCCCTGTGCCCCGGCTTCTTCATAACCCGTTGTACCATTGATTTGGCCAGCAAGATAAAAGCCATCTACGCGTCGTGTTTCAAGTGTTACTTTAAGTTCCCGTGGATCAATAAAGTCATACTCGATCGCATACCCAGGTTGTAATATTTTTGCATGTTCAAGCCCTGGTATTGAGGCAATGAAGGCCGCCTGTATTTCTTCAGGTAAACTTGTAGATATGCCATTCGGGTAGACAGTATGGTCATCCAACCCTTCTGGCTCCAAGAAGACTTGATGGCTTTCTTTGTCGGCAAAGCGCACAACTTTATCCTCAATAGACGGACAATAGCGTGGGCCCTTACTGTCGATCTGGCCGCTATACATCGGCGCTCGGTGTAAATTCTCCCGAATGATAGCGTGTGTTGTTTCCGTTGTTCGGGTAAGATAACAGCTAATCTGCGGTACTTGGATTTTTTCTGTTAAAAAAGAAAAGGCTACAGGGTTTTCGTCACTTGGTTGTTCAATACATTTATCCCAATTGATCGTGCGACCATCAAGCCGTGCAGGTGTTCCGGTTTTCAGGCGGCCAAGCTCAAAACCTAACTTTTCCATTGTATCCGACAGTCCAAGTGCGGGCGCTTCATTCACACGCCCTGCCGGAATTTTTTTCTCCCCGATATGAATAAGCCCGCGCAGAAATGTGCCCGTCGTCAAAACAACGGCGCCCGCTTTTATTTCTTCGCCGTTGGCTAAAATAACGCCGTTTATTTTTGGCTTCTTACCTGAGGCGTCTATAGCAAGGTCTTCAACTGCCCCCGCCCTAATCGTTAGCTTGTCATAAGTCTTGAGTATTTTTTGCATTGCTGCCCGGTAAAGTTTCCGGTCGGACTGTGCCCGAGGCCCTTGAACAGCGGGGCCCTTTTTTCGGTTTAATAGCCGGTATTGAATACCTGATGCGTCAGCAACCCGCCCCATCAGGCCATCCAGCGCGTCTATTTCTCGCACAAGATGTCCTTTTCCCAGTCCCCCAATTGCAGGGTTACAGGACATCTCGCCGATGGTTTCAGGTTTGTGTGTAACAAGCAGCGTATGTGCGCCCATGCGCGCAGAAGCCGCAGCAGCCTCACAGCCAGCATGCCCACCACCTACTACAATGACATCAAAATCATGCATGCCAACAATCCATAGTCCATTAGGGTAAAAGGCCCCAGCGTTTATAATACTATCAGGGGTTCGCGCATGCTATACAGAAAAAAACAAGCGGAGTCAAAGAAGAGTCTGTTGCCTATCCGCTGCTATGTTTCACGTGAAACATACTATTTTCCAATACAAAAATCAGAGAAGACAATATCAAGCATATCTTCCACTCCCACCCTACCTGTAATCCTGCCAAGTGCTCTTGCCGCCATGCGTATATCTTCTGACGCGAGCACCGCATCAACACCGGCATTCTCCGCAAACCGGGAAAGATGATCTACACACACTTCAAGAGCATGCCGGTGCCGGATACGCGTTAAAGAAGGAACTTCTCTGGGGGCCATTGCTTCACTGACACGCCTCTCTAACAAAATAAATAAATCACTGAGGCCTTCACTTTCTTTCATAGAAATAGAAACCCAGTTACAAACCCCTTGAGGTACATTTTGATGTTTCACGTGAAACATTTCTACCCGGTCTGTTTGTGTAACAACAATGATTGAGCCATCATCTACCCACTCCAACATAGCATCAGGTATCGCCGGCCATTCATCTGCGCGGATTAGAATGAGCTTTAAGTCTGCGTCCTCCGCCTTGCTTCTTGCACGCCGTATTCCTTCTTTTTCAACCTGGCCTTCTGCCTCTCTCAACCCAGCTGTATCGATTAAGCGCACAGGGTAACCGCCAAGGTCAAGCGCCACCTCTAGTGCGTCGCGTGTCGTGCCCTCCTCGTCCGAGACGATAGCAACGTCAGATTTAGCGAGTGCATTTAAAAGCGTCGATTTTCCAGCGTTAGGTTCCCCAAGGATTACTATTCTATAACCATCCCTAAGGGCTTGTCCTCGCCTATTATCTACTAGATATTGTGTTATTTCATCATTTAAGCTCAATATTTTGGGTAATATGGCACCAGCGATGCCTTCTGGTAAATCTTCGTCTGGAAAATCAATGTCGGCCTCAAGGTGCGCCAAATGGCCCACGAGCCGTGACCGCCACCCTTCATATAATACCTTCAGTGCCCCATCCATTTGCCGCAGAGCTTGTTCACGCTGAGCCGCCGTTTGTGCGTGAATAAGATCATTAAGTCCTTCTGCTTCGGTTAAATCAAGTTTGCCATTTTCAAATGCACGGCGGGAAAACTCCCCTGCTTCCGCGGGTCGAAGACCATCCATTTTTGAAAGTGCCTCAAGAACACCGGCAACAACAGACCGCCCCCCATGCAAATGTAATTCAACAACATCCTCCCCCGTAAAACTTGCCGGAGCTTTAAAACTAATAACAAGCGCCTGATCAAGTCTTGCCCCTGTATCAGGGTCACTTAAATCACGCCGCACCGCCAACCGAAATGCAGGAATGTTTTTATTTGAAAGTATTTCAAGAGCTAAAAAAGACCCTTCCCCTGATATCCTTACCACTGCCACACCTGCCACACCCATGCCACTCGATAGCGCATAGATTGTCTCACCAATGTCACAAAATTTCGGCGTATTTATCTCGGGCTGATATGTCATATAATCTCTCGAATATTCTTGCAGCAGAACAGCATTCAATTTAGCAAGAGTGAACCTGCTTTTCTTTCTTTACTCTGAGGCCGCCCATGTCGCAACTGTCGATGCACACTCCCATCATTGATATCACTATCACAGAACTGGAAGGTAGTATCATTGCGCTTGATTGGGGCTGGTCACCTTTTCAAGAAACTTCTCCTTTATTGTCAGAAGCAAAGCGCCAGCTGGATGCTTATTTTGACGGAGACCTTACACAGTTTGATTTGCCCTTAAACCCAATGGGGACAAAACATCAGGAAAAAGTTTGGCAAGCTATGCGGCATATTCCATACGGCGACACAGCCACCTATGGTAGCCTTGCCAAAAACATTGGCTCTGCAGCGCAAGCCGTAGGCACCGCTTGCGGACGCAACCCTATCCCCATTCTTATACCCTGCCACCGCATTGTGGCGTCTGCTGGTAAGCTGGGGGGTTATTCCGGAGACGGTGGCCTCTACACTAAACGCGCTTTACTTGTTCTTGAGGGGGCACTCACTGTTGAAGAAGGTAAAGCCTTAGAGATATCAGGGGCGCTCGATCAATAAGTCCTTGCTTGATTTAATAGAAGCATAGTCAGCAGCCAAATTAGCAAGAGTTAAACTATGAACCTCTTCCGCACGCCACACGTGGCCATAAGAATCTGTGACACCTGTTGCGGCACAAGCATCCGAAACAACAGTTACTTCATACCCAAGGCTTGCAGCCATACGTGCAGTACAGTCAACTGAGTGCTGAGTAAGCACACCACACATCACTAAATTTTTTATGTCTTGTGCCATTAAAAAGTCGCTTAAATGAGTATCAACAAACCCATTATTTGTTGACTTACCTATAACGGTTTCTCCGTTCTTAGGTTTCACTTCATCTTTAAAATCATGCTGGGGCTGCCCTGGTAAATAAGGGGAAGTTGGTTCGATTGAATCATGTCTTATATGAATAATAGGCATGCCTTGATCCCGCCAATAGCGGAGCAAGTCAGCCATATTTTTTTCGGCATTCTTATTGTTTCTCTCTCCCCACTTTGGAGCATCAATTGCTTTTTGAACATCAATGATTATCAGTATAGATTTTAAAGAAATCATATTGTTTATCCTGAAGGTTATACTGGTAAAACTCTCTTTTAAAAACCTTTCACCATAACAAACATAATATTCTAGAAGCAAAAAAGGCCCACCAAATGGTAGGCCTTTCAAAATATATTTTCAACCAACCCTAATTATTCATCTGTGCAAAGAAATCTTCATTATTTTTGGAATCTTTAAGTTTGGAAAGCAAAAACTCCATCGCATCTACTGTACCCATCGGCGTAAGAATACGGCGAAGAACCCACATTTTGGAAAGCGTACCTGCATCAACAAGAAGCTCTTCTTTCCGGGTACCTGATTTGAGAATATCAATCGCAGGGAAGACGCGCTTGTCAGCAACTTTACGGTCAAGAATAACTTCGCTATTACCTGTCCCTTTGAATTCCTCAAAAATAACTTCATCCATCCGGCTACCCGTTTCGATAAGCGCCGTTGCTATGATAGAAAGTGATCCACCTTCTTCAATATTCCGTGCAGCACCAAAGAAACGTTTAGGGCGTTGAAGAGCATTTGCGTCCACACCGCCTGTCAGGACCTTACCAGAGGACGGCACCACCGTATTGTATGCCCGTGCAAGACGCGTAATACTATCAAGTAGAATAACAACGTCTTTGCCGTGCTCCACCAAACGTTTGGCTTTCTCAATTACCATTTCAGAAACCTGAACGTGGCGTGATGCTGGCTCATCAAACGTGGAGGAAACTACCTCACCTTCTACACTACGCTGCATATCTGTTACTTCTTCAGGTCGTTCATCAATTAGAAGGACAATAACAAAACACTCAGGGTGGTTACGGATGATATTCTTCGCAATATTTTGAAGAAGAACCGTTTTACCAGTCCGCGGCGGCGCGACAATCAAAGCACGCTGGCCTTTACCAATAGGCGCAACCAAATCAATCACCCTAGGAGATTTATCTTTAATTGCAGGATTATCAGGGTCGAGCTTTAATTTTTCGTCAGGATAAAGTGGTGTCAAATTATCAAAGTGAACTTTGTGCCGCATTTTATCCGGCTCTTCAAAGTTTATTTGAGAGACTTTTAATAAAGCAAAATAACGTTCGCCGTCTTTCGGGGCACGAATTTGTCCTTCAACGGTATCTCCCGTACGAAGACCAAACCGCCTAATCTGTGATGGACTAACATAAATATCGTCCGGGCCTGGAAGATAGTTTGCTTCAGGGCTACGTAAAAAACCAAAACCATCGGATAGTGTTTCAATCACACCACCGCCCATAATTTCAATATCATCTTCTGCAAGCTGTTTAAGAATAGCAAACATCATATCTTGTTTGCGCATGCTACTTGCGTTTTCGACACCGACTTCTTCCGCTAGCGCTAGAAGGTCCGCTGGAGTTTTCTTTTTAAGATCCTGAAGGTGCATTGGATCAGTCATATTTTTTTGTATTCTTTGTCCGGAATGATGAGCCTAAAGCCCAATTTTTTGAAGCTGATACGCCAAAACTCAATAAAGGATATTGGCAATGGTAGGAATATAGCCTGATGAATTGCGTCTTATATGAAACAAGACGCAATGAAAATACCACGCCATCACCGTGTGTCAAGGACATTGGTTTTTAAAATGGCCGTACAATAACAAGTATTACCACTATGATGATAAATACCGCAGGTAACTCATTAATTCGTCTATAAAATTTATCACTGTGCTTTCTCTCACCCTTAGAAAAATCTTTTCTCCACCGTGAAAAAACACCGTGCAAACCAGAAAGTAAAAAGACGAGTAATAGTTTTAGATGCAACCACCCACCAGCCCCAAACCCAATGTTAAGGACAAGCATAACCCCAAGAATCCAGGTAACTATAATTGCTGGATTAACAATGATATTCATTAATCTTTTTTCACGTTCAACCCATTTTTTATCTTCTTCGCTCCCAACAGCGCATTCACTGTGATAAGCAAAATACCGCGGCAGCATAAACATGCCAGCCATCCAAAAAATAACAAAAATAATATGGAATGCTTTTACCCAAAGGTAAGCGTCGCCCAAAAAACCTTCCATCAATATTCCTTTTATAAAGCTGGTGTTTAACGTCTAAAGTTTTTAATGGTTTCAACCAATAGTGCTACATTTTCAGGCGGTGTTTCCGGCACAAAACCATGGCCAAGATTGAAAATATGCGCACCCTTTCTCAAGTTTTCTAAAATCCGTATTGTTTCAGTGACCATTGGTTTCCCGCCAGACACAACCAGATGCGGATCAAGATTTCCTTGCACACAAACATGTGGCTGAATTTCTTGTACAGCCCATTCAAGCGGAACACCCGTATCTAGCGACACCCCATCAACACCTGTTTTCTCAACATATTCCCTGAGCATAGCTCCAGCAAGCCTTGGAAAGCCAATAATTGGCACTTCATTATGTTTAGCACGTACTTTTTCAATGATTGCCTTTGTTGGTTCAATCACCCACTTACGAAACATTGTTTCAGGCAGTGCCGCTGACCAGCTATCGAAAATTTGCACTACATCAGCCCCGGCTTCAATCTGCCTACACAAATATTCTGCTGTAGATTCTACAAGAATATTAATAATTTTACCAAAAAGCTCAGGGTCACCATATCCAAGCTGACGAGCAGCCGCATGGTCCTTACTTCCTTGGCCACCAATCATATAGGTTGCAACAGTCCAAGGCGCCCCTGCAAAACCAATTAAAGTTACTTCTGGAGGTAATTCTCTAGAAAGCCTTTTAAGGGTCTCATAGACATTACCCACTCGCTCATGGAAGCCTGACAGCGAAAGGGTGTTATAAGCGGCCTCACTAGCTATAGGATCAAGCCTGGGGCCAAAACCAGTTTCAAACCAAACCTTTTGACCTAACCCATCGGGTACCACGAGAATATCAGCAAATAATATTGCACCATCCATGCCGTAACGGCGAATAGGTTGCAGTGTTACTTCTGTTGCTTTTTCCGGGTTATAACAAAAATCCATAAAGGAAGGAGCTGTTGCCCTAACTTTACGGTACTCGGGCAAATACCGTCCTGCTTGGCGCATAAACCAGAAAGGTGTTTTTTCTCCAGGGTTCCCCTTGAGAGTCTCGAGTAAAAGTTTTGCCATGAAAATTAACCTGAAAAATTAGAATCTAAACGAACATATAGTCTTCACTCTATTACTATTATAATATTTATATAGAAAAATAGTGATAGTAGTTAATCATTGTGGAAACTGGGGATAATATTTTATCCACAATATTACCCACAGAATAGATAGATGCATCAAGATGATACGTAAAATGTGTATAACACTATGAAGCGCCGCAAACTATCATGAATGTACAGTCTTTATTAGTTTGTGGATAATGGGGAAAACATATTAAGCATGTAATATTCATCCTGAGTTATGCTTATAATATTTTACCACGGGATAAAATTAAAAAACATGTGAGTAACTGGTTTCCAAATTGGGTGTAACTACTCTAAGTTACTTATCAACTGTTCCGCTAACAAGTTATCCACAGAGTCCTCCCATGAGTCCTCCACCGAACGTTTTAATCAAACGGGATTACTATAAATGCCAACTGAACCCGCCCAATTTCATTTACATCTTGTTTCAGATTCAACAGGTGAGACCCTTGAAGCAATAGTTTCAGCCGCCCTTGTACAATTTGAAGGCGTGAATGTTTATAAGCATTATTGGCCGCTTATACGGTCAGCCATGCAAATGGAGCGTTTGATGGAAGATATTAATGAGGTGCCGGGCCTCGTAATGTATACACTGGTTAATACTGAAATACGCGAAACTTTAGAACGCTGCTGTATTGATAAAAACCTTCCGGTTTTGTCTATTTTGGACCCTGTTATTAATTTACTCGGTTCATATTTTGGGCAAAAAGCATCTCACAAACCTGGGAGGCAACATACAATGGATGCGCATTATTTTCAGCGCATTGATGCTTTGCATTTCACCATGGCGCACGATGACGGTGTCCTTGTTGAGGATATTGAACAAGCTGACATTATACTTGTTGGTGTCTCACGGTCCTCGAAAACGCCGACAAGTATTTACCTTGCGAACAAAGGGTATAAAACTATGAATATACCGTTTGTACCGGGATGTGGAATGCCTGTTCAGTTGGATAACCTTAAAAATAAGTTTGTAATTGGGTTAACAACAAGTGCTGAGCGTCTTGTGCAAATCAGAACAAACAGGCTGCGCTCTATAAATGAAAATGAAGAGGCCGTTTATACTGACCGAGAGCATATACAAAATGAAATAAAAGAGTGTCGGCGCTATTGTACAGATAGGGGTTGGCAAACCATTGATGTAACACGGCGGTCAATTGAGGAATCTGCAGCGGCCATTTTAAACCGTTATTATGGCTGGCTTGAAACCCAACCAGAAGGCACAGGCCGAGTGAAGGACAATGATGCCTGATATTATTCTAGCATCTGGCAGTGAAACACGTGCAAAAATACTGCTCAATGCAGGGGTAAAGTTCACTGTTAAAAAACCAATGGTTGATGAGAGTGCAATTAAGGCTGACTTGCTTGAAAGCGGGGCAAGCCCGCGCATGGTTGCAGATGCACTTGCAGAAGCAAAAGCAAGAACCATGTCTTATATTCATCCGGAAGACTATATTCTTGGGGCAGACCAAATCCTTGTAAAAGAGAGCAAGGTTTTTTCGAAAGTGTCTTCCAGAGACGAGGCAAGGACAACCCTTCAGGCCTTGTCGGGCAGTGAACATAGGCTTCTGTCAGCTGCAGCGGTTTGCCAAAAGGGCCTAGTTGTTTGGCGGCATGTTGATACTGTAAAATTAAGCGTGCGTCCCTTGAGCGAAAAATTTATTGAAGAATATTTAGATGCGATTGGCGAGAATGCCTTTTGGAGCGTTGGGTGTTATCAGTTTGAAGGAATTGGTGCCCAATTATTCACAGATGTTGATGGGGATTATTTTTCTATTTTAGGGTTACCATTATTACCTTTGCTTGATTTTCTGCGCCGTCACCAGTTAATGCCCATATGAGTTTTGTGGTATGAATATAAAATATAAAAAAGCAGCGGTTATCGGGTTTCCAATTGCGCAGTCACTTTCTCCGTTTATTCACACATACTGGATGAATAAAGTAGGACTGCGCGGCAGCTATGAAGCAATTGAAGTTGCTCCTGATACACTGGAAAGTTTCCTTAAACGGGCAGGAGAGCTTGGTCTGAATGGTTTTAATGTAACGATGCCCCATAAAACAACCATCTTGCCATATCTTAACAAACTCGCGCCGCTTGCCCGGCAGATGGGGGCCGTAAACACGGTTAGGGTTGAAGAGGACGGCAAGCTTACTGGTTTTAATACAGATAGTATTGGCCTTGTAGCACACCTTAAAAACATTGTAGCGGAATATCCTACGGATAAACCGGCATTGATACTGGGTGCAGGGGGCGCAGCGCGGGCAGCGGCATTTGGATTGCTTACAGAAAATATTCCTATGGTCATGATCAGTAATAGAACACGTGAAAAAGCAGAAGCTGTTGCAAAAAATATCGGTCGTGGCCGCATGACTGTGGTTGACTGGGATACTCGGTCAGAAGCTGCATCAGCAGCAGGGTTAATTGTGAACACCACGGTTCTTGGTATGAACGGGCAGGCAGCATTAGAGATTGATTTATCTCACGCGGCTAAAGATACAGTTGTTTATGATATCGTCTATAAACCTCTTGAAACAGCGTTGCTGGTACAGGCAAAAAAACAGGGGCTACGAACTGTGGACGGCCTTGGTATGCTCGTCCATCAGGGTGCCGCTGCCTTTAAAATATGGTTTGGCTGTGATGTGAGTTTTGATTCTGAGCTTCGGGCGGAGTTGGAGGCTAAAATAGGATGATAACTATTGGCCTGACAGGCTCCATTGGTATGGGGAAAAGTGCAACAGCTCAAATGTTTCGGGATGCAGGTGTTCCGGTATTTGATTCCGACGCTGTTGTTCACGGCCTTCAGGTGGAGAATGGAGACGCTCTCCCTTTAATTGAAGCCAGCTTTCCGGGGGTTGTTAAGAACGGTGTTCTGGATAGAAATAAACTTGGCAAAATTGTATTTGCAGATAAGAGTGCTAAAAAAACACTCGAGAAAATTATCCACCCTATGGTGTCCGAGAAACGAGCGGCGTTTTTTGAAGCAGCAGATAAAGCCGGGGCACCCTTTGTTGTATTAGATGTGCCGCTGTTGTTTGAAACATCCGGGGATAAAGCGTGTCATAAAGTTGTGGTTGTATCTGCGCCTGAGGGTGTACAACGATCAAGGGTTTTAAAACGCCCTGGAATGACGATAGAAAAATTCGAGCAAATTTTAAAGCACCAGATGCCTGATACCGAGAAGCGCGCAAGAGCAAATTATGTGGTTGAAACAGACAAGGGTTTTGCTCATGCTCGGGAGCAAGTAGACACTATACTAAACGACCTAAAAGCAGAGGCTGCAAATGCGTGAGTTGATTTTTGATACAGAAACGACAGGATTTGACCCCCTCTCAGGAGACCGATTAATTGAGATAGGTCTTGTTGAAATGGTGGATAAATCGCTCACGGGAAATCATTATCATTGTTATGTAAACCCGGAACGCGATGTGCCCGAAAGCGCCTTTAAAATACACGGGCTTTCAACCGAATTTCTTTCAGACAAACCGGTTTTTTCAGAAATTATGGATGAATTTCTTGTTTATATAGGGGATGACTCTGTACTTGTTGCTCACAATGCTGAATTTGATATGAAATTTATCAACTGGGAATTAGAGCACGCAGGCCGCCCTATTATTCACCAAAAAAGATTTACAGATACACTGGCGCTTGCCCGGACAAAGTTTCCAGGATCACCAAACAGCCTTGATGCCCTGTGTAAACGGTTTGCTATTAACAATGCACACAGAACGCTTCATGGTGCTTTGCTTGATGCCGAAATTCTGGCGGAAGTTTATATTGAACTCGAAGGTGGCCGCCAAGGTGGCATGGACTTGGCTATGGAAAAGGCTTCTTTATCTTTTGCCCCAAAGAAAAAGCGAGAACCCCGCAGCTTTCCGGTGAAACCCGAAGAGTTGCAGGAGCATGCACACTTTATCCAGCAGTTAGATAACCCTATTTGGAACACTTAATGTTTTTATGGCTATTGATATTAGCTGAAACAGCAATAGTGCCACCCCCCATTCTATAGGTTGAATAGGTGTTTGTGGGCGGCTTTAATACCTTCTAACTTTAGGGTGATCTGCAAGCGTAATTCAAACCTCATCATAAACTTTTATGTGCGGTAACGAGCCTTTACTCTAGTTCAAGCTATTGAAAAACCGACCAAAAGGAATACCCAGCGGACAAACGACATCCTTGCCCTGATCACAGTCATATAGACTGAAAGTGGTTATATCCGCGCGGCCAACAATATATTCTTGTTTTACATACCCCATGTCTGAAAGCACACGGCTGTCTGAGCTACCATCACGGTTGTCGCCCATCATAAAAAAGTGGCCAATAGGCACGACATACAGAGACGTATTGTCCATAGGCCCTTGGTCAGTGCGTTCATAAATCCGGTGCTTTACACCGCCAGGAAGCTCTTCTTCATATTCTTTCACGCGCCGGTCTATACCATTATAGTCTTTATAATTAACATCGCGGATAAAGGTGCGTTTGACCATTGAACCATTAATAAAAAGACGTCCGCCAGACACTTGAATGGTGTCACCGGGTAGCCCAATCACACGTTTAATAAAGTCCGTGTCACGGCGTGGTAAGGTGAAGACAGCAACATTGCCGCGTTCTGGGGCGTCACTGAATATTTTTTGTTCGGGAATAAACTTTGGATCGAAAGGGAAGGAATATCGGTTATAGCCATAGGCTAACTTAGAAACGAAAATTCTATCTCCCACCTCTAACGTTGGCTCCATACTGCCAGATGGTATGTGGAAGGCCCCCCACGCAAATGTGGTAAAAACCAAGTAAAAAACGGCTATGGTCAGGATATCTTTGATAAAAGAAACCCCTTCGTTTTTAGCGGTAGTTTTTTTCTCAGACCCCTTTGTATCCGGGCCTGTTGTATGTTTTGCTGTCTTGTCGGTCATGGTTTTCTAAGGTCCATTTGTTTTTATGTCATGCGCGTGAGTTTAGTTGTGTAGCTTATATTTGCAATGACTGAATAGTTTATATAAAGCTTTTTATTAGAGGCCTTGATGCCCTGTCTGGGTATATAACGAGCTTTTTCTCAAACTTCTTCGTGAAAATTTATTGGAACCAACCCTTGCGGGGGGCGGTAACTCCCCCTATATAGGCCGTGAAAGCGGCTGTTCTTTATGTATTTTAGAGCGCCGCAAATTGGAAATTTAAACTAGCCCCAAGAGGCTGTAACAGGGTGCCGTGGTGGGCCCTAACAGTCGGCTGCAAAGGGATGAGGTAAAAAATGGGTAAAGTAATTGGTATTGATTTGGGTACAACAAATTCATGTGTATCTATCATGGACGGATCCAAACCAAAAGTAATTGAAAACTCTGAAGGTGCACGTACAACACCATCAGTTGTTGGGTTTTCTGGCGATGGTGAACGCCTTGTAGGTCAGCCAGCGAAACGTCAGGCTGTAACAAACCCTGAAGACACGCTTTTTGCAATTAAGCGCTTAATTGGCCGCACATATGACGACCCTGCGACGCAAAAAGATAAAACAATGGTTCCCTATAAAATCGTAAAAGCCGATAATGGTGATGCGTGGGTTGAAGCCAAAGGTGAAAAATATTCTCCTAGCCAAGTGTCAGCGATGATCCTTCAAAAAATGAAGGAAACAGCGGAAAGCTATCTTGGTGAGGACGTTGATCAGGCCGTTATTACGGTGCCTGCATATTTTAATGATGCGCAGCGCCAAGCAACAAAAGACGCTGGTAAAATTGCCGGCCTTGAGGTTTTGCGGATTATTAACGAGCCAACGGCTGCGGCTCTTGCGTATGGTCTTGAAAAAGAAGACGGGCATACAATTGCTGTGTTCGACCTTGGCGGTGGTACATTTGATGTTTCTATCCTTGAAATTGGGGATGGTGTATTCGAGGTAAAGTCTACTAACGGGGATACTTTCCTTGGCGGGGAAGACTTTGACCTTCGTCTTGTGGATTATCTTGCAGATGAGTTCAAAAAAGAAAACACAGTTGATCTGCGTAAAGATAAGATGGCGCTTCAGCGTTTAAAAGAAGCTGCCGAGAAAGCGAAAATTGAGCTTTCTTCTTCACAGCAAACGGAAGTGAATTTGCCGTTTATTACCGCAGATGCCTCTGGCCCAAAACACCTTCAATTGAAACTGACACGCTCTAAGCTGGAAAGCCTCGTTGAAGACCTAGTGAAACGCACTCTTGATCCTTGTAAGAAGGCTTTAAAAGATGCAGGCCTTACTGCAGGTGAGATCGATGATGTTGTTCTTGTTGGTGGTCAGACACGGATGCCAAAAATCCAAGAAATCGTACAAGATTTCTTTGGCCGGGAGCCTCATAAAGGCGTGAACCCTGATGAAGTGGTGGCTATGGGTGCCGCTATTCAGGCGGGTGTCCTTCAGGGTGACGTGAAAGATGTTCTTCTGCTTGATGTAACACCCCTTTCTCTTGGTATTGAAACCCTTGGGGGCGTGTTCACGCGTCTTATTGAACGCAACACAACAATCCCAACGAAAAAAGCTCAGGTTTTCTCTACTGCTGAAGATAACCAAGGCGCTGTAACTATTCGTGTATTCCAAGGTGAGCGCGAGATGGCGGCTGATAATAAACTGCTTGGTCAGTTTGATCTGGTCGGTATTCCGTCAGCACCGCGCGGTGTGCCGCAGATTGAGGTTGGTTTTGATATTGATGCTAATGGTATTGTTAATGTAACAGCCAAAGATAAAGGTACAGGCAAAGAGCAACAGATACGTATTCAGGCGTCTGGAGGTTTATCTGATGACGATATCGAAAAAATGGTAAAAGATGCGGAAGCAAATGCTGACGCTGATAAAAAGCGCAAAGAGTCAGTTGAGGCGAAAAACCAAGGTGAAGCCCTAGTTCACTCCGCCGAGAAAAACCTCGAAGAGCATGGTGATAAAGTAAGCGAAGACGATAAAAAAGCCATCGAAACTGCTATTGCTGAGCTGAAAACTGCGCTTGAGGGTGATGATATTGAAGCTATCACAGCTAAAACACAGGCACTTACAGAAGCGTCGATGAAACTTGGTGAGCAAATTTACAAAGCAAGTCAAGAAGATGCCGGCGCAACTGACGCACAGCAGGCTGATGCTGCTGCAAAAGCAGCGGATGCAGGTGAAGATGCAGATGATGTTGTGGATGTGGACTTTGAAGAAGTCGACGAAAACGACAAGAAGTAAGTTGGCCGCCTGATGCCAATTAAGGTTTGCCGTCTCTGAATTCTTTTAGGGACGGCAGCTTTGTTTAGGGCCAGGCTAGTAAAGCGGGGAACCGCCAATGTCTAAACAAGATTATTATGAGCTGCTAGGTGTCAAAAAAGGCGCTGACGAGAATACGCTAAAAAAAGCATTCCGTAAGGCAGCTATGCAGTATCACCCAGACCGTAACCCTGGGGACGCGGAAGCTGAAAAAAAATTCAAGGAAATGGGCGAAGCCTATGATGTCCTGAAAGACCCTCAAAAACGTGCTGCGTATGACCAGTATGGGCATGCTGCCTTTGAAAATGGCATGGGCGGCGGTGGTGGCCGTGGTGGTGGCGGCTTTGATTTTTCTGATGTTTTTGAAGAGTTTTTTGGCGACTTTATGGGTGGTGGTGGCCGCCGGCGTGGTGGTGGAGGCCAGCAAGCTGGGCGCGGTAATGACTTGCGTTTCAACATGGAAATCACCCTTGAAGATGCCTACAATGGTAAATCAGATAAAATCACTGTACCAACATCTGTTAGCTGTGAGCCCTGTAGTGGTTCGGGTGCTGCGCCGGGCTCTAAACCTGAGGTTTGTGACACTTGTGGCGGCCACGGCAAAGTACGAGCTAATCAGGGGTTCTTTATGGTGGAACGTACTTGCCCTAAATGTCAGGGGGCAGGCCATGTTATCACAAATCCTTGTAAAAGCTGCCATGGTGCCGGACGGGTTAATAAGAAAAAAACACTTCAGGTTAAAATTCCAAAAGGGGTTGAAGAAGGAACACGTATTCGCTTAGCGAGCGAAGGAGAAGCTGGCGCACGGGGCGGTCCTGCGGGCGACCTTTATATTTTCTTGACTATTAAGCCGCACGGCCTTTTCAAGCGAGACGGTGATATGCTCTATTGTCAGGTGCCTATTCCCATGGCAACGGCAACCCTTGGTGGCCAAATTGAAGTGCCAACAATTGAAGGCAAGCGGGCTCGAATTAAAATTCCGGAGGGTACTCAGTCAGGGCGCCAGTTCCGCTTGCGGGGTAAGGGGATGCCAGAGTTAAATGGTGGTTTTATTGGGGATATGATCATTGAAACTGTTGTGGAAACACCCGTAAACCTTACTAAAAAACAGCGGGATCTTCTTGAAGAGTTTGCTGCTGAAGGCGGCGATAATATTTCACCTCGCTCTGAGGGGTTCTTTTCTAAAGTAAAAGATATTTGGGAAGACTTGACAGATTAAGGAATGTGGCCAGTTCGCTTGTTGGTGGACTGGCCGTTTTGTCTGGCAAAAGGTTATTCATGCCATACTGTTCAATAAGCCGCACGCCATTATAAAGCTAGTTTATATACCGCGTGAGGAGAATAACGAGCTCGTCAAGAACGGCAACAGTTTTCCTCTCATCTTGTTCCTCGATTGCTACATCCACCAAAACTGAAACAACGGTTATAATAACTGTGAGGGCGGCCTCTTTTCTTTCTGGTGGAATTGAAACACCAGCAACAGAGAGTGATGCTTGTATTAGTTCACCGAGGCTACTTTCAATATTAGGTGTTGTTTCCCACAAGGAACGTTGGCTGTTTGCCCATCTGGTCAATATGCGGAAAGTGGGGTGAGTTTTGGCATTTTCCCAGAAGGTCCAAAGCATACCGTGAACGACTGTCTCAAACGGTGTGTTTGATTTTATCTCTAACAGAGAGTGCCGTACAGTTTTTTCAATATCGTTATAAGCAGCACTATAAAGCTGCATAAGAATGGCATTTTTATCCTTAAAATACTGATAGACAGACCCAACAGGAATAGAAGCAGTATTGGCAATGTTGGTGGTTGATATGGCTTCTAACCCTTGTGTAATAAGGAGCTTTTCTGCAGCAGATAGTATTTTCTCCATCCGAGCTTTTGCGCGCGCTTGCCGGGGCTTTTTTGCTAGCAGTGTACTTGATGTCAACACTTATGGCCCCTAATTTACAGAATTTTCCTTTAGACTAGGCCTGCCACAGGTCATGGGTGATGGCAATAACCAAAACATGAATAAGTTTCATTTTTATTGACAAGCTATGATGAACACGGCAACTATTTTAGTGAAAATCATTGATATTGCTTTGTCAGGCAAAAAGGGGGCGCAATGAAATATGCTTTAAGGAAGGTGTGGTTTGGGTTTGTTGTAATATTTTGTACGGGAGTTCATGCTGAAGAGCAAAAAATTGTTGTGGATATGACAGGGGATGTTCAGGAAGCTTTGCAAGAAGCCCTTATTTTTGCGGAACCGGGAACTATTATAGAAATAGGTGAGGGGCAGTTTTCCTTTTCAGGCGCGCTTTCTCTTGATGTACCAAATATTACCCTACGCGGCGCAGGTATGGATAAAACCATTTTATCCTTTTCTGATCAAAAAACAGGCTCGGAAGGATTGTTAGTTACCTCGAACAATGTGTGGATTGAGGGTTTAGCTATTGAGGATACTCCTGGGGACGGCATAAAAGCCAAGGGTGTTGATACAATAACATTTAAAGATGTGAGAGTGGAATGGACGCGCGGCCCAAATGTAGAAAATGGAGCGTACGGCCTTTATCCGGTTGAATCGACAAATGTGTTAATCGACGGCGCTATTGTGAAAGGAGCTTCTGACGCAGGTATCTATGTTGGGCAAAGCCAACAAATTATTGTTCGAAACAGCCGTGCAGAGTTTAATGTTGCGGGGATTGAAATTGAAAACTGCTATTTTGCAGATGTGTATAATAATATTACCACTCACAATACGGGCGGAATTTTAATTTTTGATCTGCCAAACTTGCCACAAAAGGGTGGCCATTCCATTCGCGTATTCAATAATAAGTCCATAATGAATGATGTTGCTAATTTTGCACCACCTGGCAATATTGTGGGAACCGTTCCTCGCGGTACAGGTTTGATCATCATGTCAAACCGTGAGGTTGAGGTTTTTGATAATGAGTTTGCGGAGAATGCCTCGGCAAACCTTATGGTTGTTGCGTATCCGCGTGAGTATAATGACCCAGGCTTTAACCCGTTACCGCAAAATATTTATGTGCATGACAATATATATGGACGTGGGGGCTGGGACCCTGACGGTGCTGCAAAGGAACTGATTGCACCAGCTACAGGGCTGCCCCTCCCCGATATAATATGGGACGGAGCGGTTGATGGTGTTTGGGCAGCGTTCTTTGGCCCATCAGAAAGGGACAGGCTATATATTAAAGAAAAAGAAGGCACGACATTTGCAAATCTACAATTTGTTAAAGACATGATTTTACCATGGGGGGCTTCAGTTTTGCGAGACATAAAAGACCATGAAGGTTCGTTTGAAATGCGCGGCGCTATAAAGTTACCGCAAGATAATGACATGGCTGAAGTTGTTTCCATGAAGGAACTGGTGGGCCGCAAATAAGGCAACAAAGACATGTATTTTAACATGTATTTTTTTACTAAATTATTGAGGCATACAGCCCTTGTGGTTCTTGTCAGCCCTCTCTTTGCGCAGGCTTTATGGGGGCAAGTGAATGATGTTGCATTAATGCAGTCGAAGCCTGCGAAATTCTTATCTGAATATGGCTTGTTTGATAATGGTGCAATGCAAAGTCCAGCTAAAGGTTTGCTCCCATACAGCATTAAAGTGCCTCTTTTTTCAGATTATGCACGTAAATACCGGTTTGTTTATATGCCTATGGGTGTTGATGCAGTTTATAGTGCAGATGAGGTTTTTAATTTCCCCGTGGGAACTGTTTTGGTAAAAACATTTGCCTACCCGGCAGACTTTAGAAAGCCAGAAGAAAATATAAGACTTATTGAAACACGTCTTCTTATTCACCAAAAAAGAGGGTGGAATGCGTGGGCGTATGTTTGGCATGAAGATCAAACAGACGCAGTACTGAAAGCGGCTGGAAAAACGCTGCCTGTTTCTTGGGTAGATATTGCGGGGGTAGCACATAGTATACAGTATGCTGTGCCGAATAAAAACCAGTGTAAGGGCTGTCATACCTTTAATAAAAAGCTTTCACCGATTGGACCAAAGGCGCGTAACTTGAATTACAATAAAACCTATGGAGAGTATACCCATAACCAATTACAAAAATGGACTGATGAGGGGTATTTATCTGGGTTGCCAAACCTAGAAAAAGTGACAGAAATACCAGCTATAGATGATGCAAGCGCACCGGCTGAAGCACGTGCCCGCGCATACTTAGATGTGAATTGTGCCCACTGTCACAGAGCAGAAGGACCAGGGTCGACTTCCGGGCTTTTTTTGACTTATGGAGAAAGAACCCCATCTGCTTGGGGGTATTTAAAACGGCCTGTTGCTGCGGGCCGTGGGTCTGGTGGGTTACAATATGATATCGTACCCGGGGAGCCAGATAACTCTATTCTTTTATACCGTACTCAATCAATTGACCCTGGCGTAATGATGCCAGAGCTTGGTCGCACCACGGTTCACGACGAGGGTATCACTTTACTAAGAGAGTGGGTACGCGAATTGAGATAAAATAGAAAGTCGACATTTTAATTGACTGTAAATTAGACAGAGAGACCATCCCAACCTTTTATTTTTGTGCCTACTCTTTCATTTTTATTGTAAGCCGTGGTAGGCAATAGTTTCGGTGATATATAGGGGTGCAAAAATGGCGAAGACATTAAAGGTTGGCATTGTCGGCTGTATGGGCCGAATGGGGCGTGCCAACATTGAAGCTGTCATGAAAAGTGAGCTGGCAACTTTTGTTGCTGGGTCAGAGGTGTCTGTTCACCCTGCCATAGGTCAAAAAATACCGGGAACCAATATTGTTGTTGGAGATAACACGACAACAGTTTTTAGGGTGTCGGATGTGGTTATTGATTTTACACCACCAGGCAACACGGCAGCCCACACCGCCTTAGCAGTTGAAACCGAGACAGCACTGATTGTTGGCACAACAGGGTTGCGTGCCCTTGATGAGGCTGCGTTAGATGAGGCAGGCAAAACAGTCATAATTGTTCAGGCAGGAAATTATTCTCTTGGTGTTAACCTGTTAAAAGCTCTTACAAAACAAGCTGCAGCGAAATTAGGCCCCGATTGGGACATAGAAATTGTTGAAATGCATCATAAAAACAAAGTGGATGCACCTTCTGGTACAGCGGTTATGCTGGGCGAAAGTGCGGCTGAAGGGCGCGGTGCAAAATTATGTGACCTTCGTGCGGATGTGCGGGACGGCATAACTGGCGAGCGAGAAAAAGGATCAATAGGTTTCGCATCCCTTCGCGGGGGGTCTGTGATTGGGGAGCATGACGTTATTTTTGCAAGTCCGAGTGAACGAATTACACTGTCCCATAAAGCTGAAGATAGAAACCTGTTTGCTGATGGGGCTTTGCGGGCAGCGCTTTGGACAATAGATAAACCCGCGGGCCGTTATTCCATGATGGATGTGCTTGAAATTGAATAGGGGACTATAATGGAAGATGCACTACTTGCATTATCAAACGGGCTACCGGTCTTTTTGATACATTCAGCGGTCAGTATGGTAATTCTGCTTGTGGGGGTTTTCATTTATATGAAAGTGACAGCCCACGATGAGCTTGCCCTTATTCGGGCAGGAAATGTTGCGGCCTCTTTGTCTTTTGGAGGCGCGCTTGTGGGTTTATCGCTACCACTTGGCTTTTCACTTGCCGCTTCTGTGTCTCTATGGGATTTACTGGTTTGGGGTGTCATTGCGTTGATTTTACAACTTGTGGCTTTCCGGCTTGCGGACTTGGTGCTGAAAGATGTTTCTGCGCGGATTGAAGCGGGAGAAATGAGTGCTGCGGTACTGCTTGTGAGCGTTAAACTTGCGACGGCTATTATTAATGCCGCAGCCATTAGTGGTTAAAGGGCAATAGCGCCAATGCGCCGTAAACTTGAATTTGGCCTTTATGCCATTTTAATCCTCTATTTTATTGTGCGATACACAAATGTGGACCTTGAACAGCCTAGGCGGGTGCCTTCAACACCCTATCCTCAGCAAGAAGATGCCATTTTTGTCCCTGATGGGGCGCAGTTGCCTTTTGAGAACGCAAGCACTGTAGAAGTTAAACTTGAGAGTAGAGCTTATAACGGTGTGGGTACAGCCTTTGCGGTTGATGGTAAGGGTACCTATGTGACAGCGCGGCATGTTGTTGATGGTTGTAAAGGTGTATATTTTGTCACCGGGCCTCAGCGTCTAGAACAAGTGAAGTCTTTTGTTTCTGCCCGGAAGCGTGATTTTGCGGTTATTAAAGCTGAACGCGGCCCAAAAACACATTTATTACTCACTGTAAAAGCGCCGGCACGCGGTGATAATGGTTATATGATGGGGTACCCACAAGGGAAAGCTGCAGATGTTAGAGCAACCGTCATCGGTAAGACCGAGATGCGGTCTTCGGGGCGTTATCATATCCGTGAACCAGTTATTGCGTGGGTAGAACGAGAACGAAAGCCGTATTTTGGTGGATCACTTGGGGGTATATCGGGTGGCCCGGTATTCAATAGTGTGGGCCATATTATTGGAACGGTCGTTGCGGGCGCACCGCGGCGAGGGCGTGTTTATTCCACCCACCCAAAAGTTTTTGATGAAACAGGCCTGATGACAGCAAGCCGCGAAGGAGCATTACCTGACTTTACAGAAGGTATTACGGCAGATAATTTTGATAGTATTGGTAGAAGCTTACGTAGCGGCCGTATTATTGCGCAAGTCTATTGTAAAGGAGAATAACTGTAGGAATATAAATGATATTTATAAGACAGTACCGCCCCTTAACCTGGAAGCTCACCTTTTAAAAGCTTTGGCAGCTCCCCTACAGTTCCTCTTGCATGTGACATGAAAAAATTCTTGAGCGGTGTAATTTCATTAACTGCAGCCATACCAATATCGCGCGCAAGTTTTACGGGGCCAATATCATTTGAGAAAAGTCGGTTAAAAATATCGGTTATGACATAAACAGAGGCATTGTCAGTTGTGCGCCATTGTGCGTAATTATCCAAAACACTAAGCGACCCTATATCAAGGCCTACCTTTCTGGCATCAACTAAAACCTCAATAAGAGCGGCAACATCCTTCAAGCCAAGATTTAAGCCTTGACCGGATATAGGGTGAATACCGTGTGCGGCGTCACCAAGCAGCGCCAGACGGTTATCAACATACCGCGCAGCATATTGTAAACTTAAGGGGTATGCCCATCGCCCACCAATAACTTTTACCTTGCCGAGGAAATCACCAATGCGCCGCTTTACTTCTGCTTCAAAAGCGCGAGGTGAAAGATCCATGATTGTTTCAACAAGATGGCTTTTCTCTGTCCAGACAAGGGAAGACCTATTACCGGTGAGAGGTAGAATAGCAAAAGGCCCTGACGGTAAAAACCGTTCATGTGCAATACCACAGTGGCTATGTTCATGCTCGATGGAACAAACAATACCATGCTGTGCATACTCTATTGTAGAAACTTGAATGTCTGCATGGGCGCGCACAATACTATTGCGGCCATCAATACCGAGGAGCAATTTTGATTTGATTTTTTTACCGCTTGTGAGGGTAACCGTTGCAGAGCCGCTATCACGCTCAAGCATTTGTATTTTTTCAGGGGCAAGAAACTGAATGCCGTCAATTTCTTCCATACGTGCGAAAAGAGCAAGCCGTGTGTGGCGGTTCTCTACCATTTGCCCAAGGGGGCCATCACCGAGCGTCGCGCTGTCGAAATGTAAATGCAGAAGAGAAGGGCCGTCTGATACGCGAATTTCAAGAATTGGCTGTGCGAACGGAGCCATATGGCCCCATATGCCGAGGGCTTTAAAAAGCTGACAAGAAGCATAAGCAAGCGCACTTGAGCGACCATCATAGGCTGCGGCAGTTAAATCACCCTTTGGGGCATGGTCAATAATGACAACAGAAAAACCCTGAGTAGCAAGGCCAATAGCAGTTGTGATGCCTGCCAAGCCACCACCCACTATGGTTACATCACATGTGGCCAAAGGATTACCTGTTTTAGTGTTTGTCATTAGACGCCTCCATTCTTCCGGTTTATGCCTCACAGGCTATAGTGTCCAGTGACATCGTGCCGCATAAGGTGTTTTTTTAGACTGGGAGTATGAATTTTTATGCCATATGGTTGCCGCACTTGTCTAAGAGGGTATAGAAGCACTAAAGTAATCAGTGAACAGGACGAGAACATGCCTAAGTGATGAGGTCTGTACGACAGGGGAGCACCAAACGTGGCAACACGTAAAGAAACAGCAGCACGAAAAAGTAAAACAAACACGGTTAGTAAAGCGCCTAAAAACAAGGCCCCTTTATTGCCGCCTGCCGCTTTTACGTTTTTGAAGAATATTTCTTGGCGCCTGTTAGGGCTATTTTCTTTGTTACTTGCTGGGGGTATATTTCTTTCTCTTATTAGCTATGACCCGGCTGACCCCGGCTTTAATAATCTGACCAACAGAGATACAAACAATTGGCTTGGGCCATTAGGGGCAAATACGGCTGATGTGTTGATGCAGACACTTGCGCTTGTTTCTTATCTGCTCATAGGGCCTTTTGTGGTTTGGGGCCTTAAGGTCATTAGGCTGAAGTGGCTACCGCTTTTTTGGCTTAATTTGTCGATATTGCCGATTGCGCTTGTTTTACTTGCTATCGCTGCAAGTGTTGAGGCCCCAACAGCAAGCTTTGTCATTCAAGCTGGTTACGGTGGGGCGCTTGGCCAGCAACTCTATGGCATGATTGTGGGCCTTTTGGGCGTACTTGTTATTCCGTCATGGGTAATGGGCCTTTTGTTTTTGGTCTTTGGTTTGCCGGCGTATGCCTTCTCTTTTGCTCTCAGCAGTGCTGAGTGGCGCTCGGTTGGGCAAGGAATTAGAAAAACAACGCTCACCTTATATGCGGGGGTTTTATGGGTTGTGCGCAGCATAATAAATGCTGTTGCGGCTACGTTTAAGTTAGTCTTTCGACGTAGTGAGGCTAATGATAAAGGCTATGATGACCGTATTGAGCCTGTCTCGACGCGGGCAAAGTCTCGTAGTAGAAACCGCAATGAGGCTGAAGTCGAAACTATTTTACCACAGGAACCGGTCTCTGAAAAAAGAGTGAAAGCTCCCAAAAAGCCCATTCTGGGTAAACGGGAGACACGTGAGGCCCAGGTGACCTTTGATTTAGGTGACGGCAGCAATTTTCGTTTGCCGCCACTTGAGTTGCTAAAGATTCCCCCGCCGGCTGAAAAATTAACAAAACTTGGGGCAGAAGCACTTGAACAAAATGCCCGTATGCTTGAGGGGGTTTTAGAAGATTTTGGTGTGCAGGGCGAAATCCATGATGTGCGGCCTGGGCCGGTTGTAACGCTGTATGAGCTTGAGCCTGCGCGCGGGGTTAAGTCAGCACGGGTTATTGGCCTTGCTGACGATATTGCGCGCTCAATGAGTGCTATTTCTGCAAGGGTAGCAGTTGTTCCGGGGCGGAACGCCATTGGTATTGAGTTGCCGAACAATGACCGACAAACGGTATTGTTACGTGAGCTTCTCGCGTCAAAAGATTATGAAGCAACAAGAGCAAGGCTGCCTGTTGTTCTTGGTAAAGATATTGGCGGTGCCCCCGTTGTTGCGGATCTTGCTGGCATGCCGCATTTGCTTGTTGCAGGGACAACAGGTTCTGGTAAATCTGTCGGCATTAATACAATGATCTTGTCACTTCTTTACCGGCATAGCCCGGAAAACCTTCGGTTCATTATGGTTGACCCCAAGATGCTGGAACTATCAATTTATGATGGTATCCCACATCTATTAACGCCTGTTGTTACAGAGCCTAAAAAGGCTGTTGTTGCCCTGAAGTGGGCTGTGCGTGAAATGGAACAACGCTACAGCAATATGTCAAAGCTCGGGGTTCGTAATTTGGCGGCCTTTAATAAACGCATTAATGAAGCGCGTGCAAATGGTGAAGAGCTGTTGCGCGAAGTACAAACAGGTTTCGACAAGGAAACAGGCCAACCTTTGATGGAACAACAGCAGTTTGATTTTCAACCATTACCTTTCATTGTTATTGTGATTGATGAAATGGCGGATTTGATGCTTGTGGCTGGGAAGGATGTAGAAGCAACGGTGCAGCGTCTTGCACAAATGGCACGAGCAGCAGGCATTCATCTTGTAATGGCGACGCAGCGCCCGTCTGTAGATGTAATTACAGGTACGATTAAAGCTAACTTCCCGACACGAATTAGTTTTCAGGTTACTTCTAAAATCGATAGTCGAACCATTCTTGGTGAACAAGGAGCCGAGCAGCTATTGGGGATGGGGGATATGCTGTTTATGGCAGGAGGTGGCCGTATAACGCGTGTGCATGGTGCCTTCGTCTCTGATTCTGAGGTTGAGGGCGTTGTTAATCATCTCAAAAAACAAGGCGCGCCGGAGTATCTTTCGTCGGTGACAGAAGAACCCGAAGAGGGCTTTGATAGCCCGTTCATCCCAGGGCCATCTCTGTCGAGCGAAGATGCAGCGAATAGTCTTTATGATCAGGCTGTTAATATTGTTCTGCGGGATAGGCGTGCGTCTACCAGCTATATCCAGCGGCGGCTTAAAATAGGCTATAATAAAGCAGCATCTCTTATTGAAGAGATGGAAGAACAAGGGGTGATAAGCAGCCCTAACCATAAAGGCCAGCGTGAGGTTTTGGTACCAGAGCGTGAAGAAGAGTTTTAAACTTTATTTGGCCTTATAACTGAGTAACGACAATGCGAAAAATATTGGCCACCTGTATACTGCTGGGTTGTTGCGCGCCCTATAGCGCTGCGCAAAATGTAGAGCTACCACCCCTTGAAGAGCAAGTGATAGAAGAGAATACATCCCTTAAAGCCTTGAGGAGTGTACAAACATATATGGAAACGGTGATGAGTTTGGAGGCTGACTTTGTTCAGCGCGCCCCAAACGGTAATGTAGCGCACGGCACACTTTATATGGCCCGACCCGGTAAAATTCGGTTTGATTATGAAGAAGATATTCCGTTTTTGATTGTTGCGGATGGTAAGACCTTGAATTTTATTGATTATGAAATTGGCCAAATTACCAAATGGCCCGTAAAGGATACGCCGCTGAGAGCATTGCTTGGCAATTCAACAGACCTCGCTAGCATCAATGCTCATATTGAATATGAGCCGAGCGGTATTGAAGGGTTAATAGCCTTGTCCGCCCGAGATGTTGACAAGCCAGAGCTTGGTGAAATCACGGTTTATTTTGAAGAAGCATCAAACCTTTCTGGTGGTCTTAGGCTTTTGAGCTGGGTAGTGCTCGATGCAAAAGGAGAAATAACATCAGTTGAATTGTCCCGCCAGGAAACCAACATAGAGTTGCCGGAAACAAAGTGGGATTTTGAAGACCCACGTGCAAGCGCAAAGCGCCGTCGCGCAAGGCGTTAGTGAGTAGGACAATAGACATGACCATCGAGCAAGACATAGACAGCGATATAGAAGAATTATTTGAAGACTTTCCGAGCTTAAAGTCTGTTGCACCGTTTGTTGAAGTAGCAAAAAATGTTCGTTGGTTTTGGGCATTAGGCGAAAGCCCAAAAAAACTTACAAGAGGACATGCCCGTGAGTATGCCGGAACCTTAGGGTTTCCCGAGGCAGACCCCGTATTTCTTCCTAGCTGGGAAGACGCTGCCTTTGCCGCTGAAAACCCCGAGTATAATAGCCCGGCGTGGGAAGCGGAGGAACAATTACGTGCAGCCCTTACCTCAGATGTGCTTGCAGCGGTTGATGAAGACACGCTTCAAATGGTTATGGCGAATATTGCTCAGGCTATAACCCCTGTTATTGATGAGGCCGCCAGTGAAGCGCAGGAATATCTGCGTATTGATGATGACGAGTTTGTACAGGCCGCAACCGGGGCTGCGGTTCAGGCATGTTATCAAGCTGCGCTTGTGGGTATGGCCGGCGCAGAGGATGATCATCCCTTTGTAAGGCGGTTCCAAATTTTTGAAGAAGGCCATTGGCCCATTGCTATTCTTGGGAATAGTTTTCTGATTTATTAGGTTTATTTGAGGGAAGCACCTATGCGGATTATTACATGGAATATTAATAGTGTGCGCGCACGCCTCGATATTGTTTCGCAGCTCATCAAAGACTATAGCCCTGATGTGTTATGCTTGCAGGAAACCAAAGTTCAAGACCATATGTTTCCTGAGAGTTTTTTTGCAGAGCATGGTATGCCGCATTTGGCAATTCATGGCCAAAAAAGCCACCACGGTGTGGCTACAGCTTCAAAACAGCCATTTGATGACAGTTTTAAGATTAACTGGTGCGAAAAAGGGGATGCGCGGCATATTGCTATCAAGTTAGCGACAGGCCAGACAGTTCATAATTTTTATGTGCCGGCAGGCGGCGATGAACCTAACCCTGAGGCGAACGATAAATTTGCTCATAAACTCCAGTTTTTGGATGAAATGACAAAATGGTCCGCTGACCTTACAGAGCAGAGCATCTTGGTCGGAGACTTGAACATCGCTCCGTATGAAGAGGATGTTTGGTCGCATAAAAAACTTTTAAAAGTAGTATCGCACACACCCGTTGAAACGGACGGTATGCTGAAATTGATGGCGGCACACGATTGGCATGACGTAATGCGTGAATTTGTGCCGTTAGATGAAAAACTCTATAGTTGGTGGTCTTACCGTGCACGTGACTGGTCTGTTGCTGACAAGGGTCGTAGGCTTGACCATGTATGGACAAGCCCGTCACTTAAAGGCACAGCGACTCGTATGGAAGTGTTACGCGCGGTACGGGGGTGGGAAAAACCATCCGATCATGCGCCAGTGCTTGTTGAGTTTGATTTTTAAGCGGCAAACCCCTGCAAGCTGTAACCGCCAGGTTCTGTAATCAAAAGGCGTGCCATACCGGGTTCGTTTTCGATTTTCTGACGAAGACGGTATACGTGCGTTTCAAGTGTATGTGTTGTAACACCACTATTATACCCCCAAACCTCAGCGAGCAATTCTTCGCGGCCAACAGGTTTGCCACCAGCACGGTAAAGATATTTCAGAATTGAGGTTTCTTTTTCAGTGAGTCGTATTTTCTTGCCAGTTTCTTTTTCCTCAAGGGCTTTACCAGAAGGGCGGAACTGGAACGGCCCTATCTCAAAGGTAGCATCTTCACTTTGTTCATACTGACGGAAATGCGCCCGAACGCGAGCTAATAATACAGTAAAGCTAAAGGGTTTGGTGACATAATCATTAGCACCTGCATCAAGGCCAAGCACAGTGTCTGCGTCTGACTCCATGCCGGTAAGCATCAAAATAGGAACGCTCACCCCGTTTTTGCGAACGCGCTTACAGAGCTCGCGGCCATCCATATCGGGAAGACCGACATCTAGAATGAGCATATCCACCTGGTTGGTTTTTAAAAACTCGAGTGCTTCTGCAGCCGTGCCTTTTTCAAAGGTGGAAAATTCATCACATAGCGCAAGCTGTTCGGAGAGGCTTTCGCGGAGGTCTACATCATCATCAACTAAAAGAAGTTTACGAACGGCCATTTATGAATATCCTTCTGTCGCACCGTTTTTATATAAGAATAGTATGCTTTAGTTTGCCCTATATATGAAGAATAAATAGAGTTTCTTATCACATTGGGTCACAATTGTTTGATCGGCCATCTGCTCTGTGACAAAACATCAAGCTGACAAATTGATTTTATTCCCTATATGAGGCCTATGGAATTTACAGATAAAGCCCTTTTGAATCTAGAACGTACCTGCGGTGATTTGCGGCGCGGCGTACCTGCGGTTGTGGTGAATACGGATGGTAGCGGTTTGCTTGTTATGCCTGCCGAACATATGAATAAAGAAACCCTCCGGTTATTTGATAGTCTCGTAGCAGATAGCTTTATCATGCTTACAAACAATAGAGCCCTTACCTTAAAAGTTGCTGGAAAGGGGTGGTCTGTAGTGCGCCTTGCACGTGCAAAATGGCTAACAGCTGAAGATATGATAGCACTAGCTGACCCAACGCTTGATTTGTCCACACCAATGAAAGGGCCATTTAAGCGCATGGAACATGCTGAAACGAGCTTGGACCAGGCTGCGATCAAACTTGTGAAATGGGCACACCTCCTTCCTGCTGTTTTGGCAGCAGATGTTGCAAGTGCGGCGGAGTTTGCTGATAAACATGGCCTTATGGCAGTGGATACAGAGACTATATTAAATGCTGACTACACTCAGGCTTCTGCCCTGAAGCAGGTTGCAAGTGCCCAGGTGCCTCTTGCGGGTGCTGAAGCAACGAGGCTTGTATCTTTTCGGCCTATCACGGGCGGTGTAGAGCATATTGCCATTATCATCGGGGACCCATCAAGCGGCGCACCTGTACTTACACGTATTCACAGCGAATGTTTTACGGGCGACCTGCTCGGCTCTTTAAAGTGTGATTGCGGTGAACAACTCAAGGGTGCCGTGGCGGCAATAGAGGAAGCAGGGGGCGGTATCGTGCTTTATATGGCGCAGGAAGGGCGAGGTATAGGGCTTGTGTCAAAGCTGAAGGCTTATGCGCTCCAAGATCAAGGGTATGATACTGTGGACGCTAACACACGGCTTGGGTTTGAGGTGGATGAGCGTATTTTTGCACCTGCAGCAGACATGCTTAAGTCGCTTGGTTTCACAAAGGTGCGGCTCATGACGAATAACCCTAATAAAGTTGAGGGGCTTGAAGGCTACGGCATAAAAGTGACTGAGCGTGTGGCACACGCCTTCCCAACAAACCCTCATAATGAGAGCTATCTGGCTACGAAAAAAAACCGGACGGGCCATATTTTATGAGCATGACGGTCTGGACTGTTACAACAGACAAAAAAACCCCTCAGCGCGGTAGGTTATCGGGTGCAGGGCTCAATATGCCGTGTGCACTTGGCAAAGGTGGGGTTGTTCTTGCGCGGGATAAAAGGGAAGGTGATGGATGCACGCCCTTGGGGCAGTATCCGTTTCGGCATGTATTCTATAGGGCTGACAAAACAGCCAAGCCGGAAACAATACTGCCATGTAGCGTGCTCACAAAAACAGACGGGTGGTGTGATGCACCAGACCATGCATCATATAATCAACATGTCGTATTACCATTTGATGCCA
>Ga0316208_1000383_pt1 | contig 56543 bp, 55 predicted proteins | sample 3monopyrite_MG_FD_204944 | JGI IMG/M metagenome (GOLD analysis project Ga0316208, IMG submission 204944) | Microbial mat bacterial communities from mineral coupon in-situ incubated in ocean water Damariscotta River, Maine, United States -... | ecosystem: Environmental > Aquatic > Marine >... | reverse complement strand
ATTTTAACGAATGATGTGTATTCTGTAGAAGGAAAAACAACTTTCAAGGAAGAGTTTGTCACTTGTGGTGGTGTTAGCTTGGACGATATTGATGTCAAAACGATGCAAAGTAAAGTGATGAATAACTTATATTTCTGTGGAGAGGTGATGGACATTGATGGCATCACAGGTGGTTACAATTTTCAGGCTGCGTGGACAACAGGAGCGATTGCTGGGAGACTATTGAACTAAAATCCCAACCTTTTTTATTAACTACTCGTTTAGGTATTGTCTTATCATAAACCAAACGGAATGAAATATCTGCTACTATCCATAATTCTTTCTTTCACATTTTTGTGCAGTTCACAATATTGGGGTAGAAATACTGAAAGTGAGTTTACCAATGAAGCAATGGATGTTGAAATTGACAGCCAAGGTAACAGCTACGTTGCTGGATATATCACTGGTGAAACGGCTTTCGATATAAATGTTGCCGAACAAATATCACCTGGAAATGGTGATGTTTATATTTCTAAATACAATACAAATGGTGATCTTGTTTGGGTCAAACGCTTTGGGGGTAACTTGTCTGATAGAGCGTATGATTTGGCAATTGATGAAAACGACCAAGTGTATGTTACCGGTCAGTTTTATGGTCAAGTCGATTTTGGAGGAATAATTTTAACTTCTGTTAATAATTCTAAGGATATATTTGTATTGAAAATGGACGCACAAGGAAATGTTCTGTGGGCAATTTCAGAAGGAGGAAGTGATTCAGAGAATGTATATGGAATAACCACAGATTCGCAAAATAACGTAGTGCTAACAGGCCAGTTTACAGGTGTGTCTTCAATTGGAGGGCAAACATTTACAAGTTATATAGATCCAGTAACCTTGCTTCCTTCTTATGACTTGTTTCTTTCGAAATACGATACGAATGGTAATCCACTATGGACCATTATCGGGCAAGCTAATTACGAAGAGAGAGGTCTAGCTGTATCGGTTGATTCTCAAGACAATATCTTTTTGACAGGACAATTTTCTGACACACTTTATTTTGGAGGTCAGCAGATTAATAATGTCGGATACAATATTGGTTTCCTGTCAAAAATTTCTCCTACAGGACAAGTTGAATGGGTGAATCTACTTCGCGCAGGTCTTGTAATGGCTTATGATTTAGAGGTAAATGATACTGATGAAGTCGTTGTTATTGGTGATTATTTAGGGAATTTTTTATATACGACATTAATTGGGTCAGGTTCAATTACAAATGCTTACAATAAGAAGGTTTTCTGTATGAAAACAACCAACGATGGAGAGTTTATGTGGGGAGAGGCATTAGGCTCTGACAATCAAGTTTCAGCTCGGTCTATTTCAGTAGCTGCCAATAAAGATATTTTCATCACGGGATTTTTTAAATGTGCTTGGACGGAATTGAGAGGGAATCAAACTGCAATTTTCAATTCAGTCGGTTTTAAAGATGCTTATCTATGGAAATTAGACAATACTGGTAATACTGGTTACGTGAAACAGTTTGGGAGTAAATTTGATGATGAAGGGCACGGTGTTGCAATATTAAACAATTCTGTTCCCATGATTTGTGGTAGTTATACAGAGGACTTGAACATACGAACAAGCCCTTTAGTAAATTACCAAAGTAACATCAATAGTAATTTTGACTTGATACCATTGCAGTTTTCTGAACCTATACATGGCTATCTTTCTGGTGATGCTTCTCGAAATTCATTTCTTTTAAATTCTGTTGGTGTATATACCCCTGTTTATAACTTTTTTGTACAAGAACCTAATGATTCTTTAACGGGTGCTATATTCTCTCTTATTGATTCAATTCACGGTTGTGAAGATGGTCATTTGGATTATATCACTTATACATATTCGCATTTGGGACCTGCGTATAATTCAACATGGAATACCGGCACTGCAGGTTTGCATTTAAATTTAGGTCCTCCTGGAATTTACACAATAGATGTTGAAAGAATCGATGGTTGTTCCTCTTATACAGATTCTATTATAGTTCATCCTAAGCCGACACTGCCTTTAATGAATGATAATCTAGGCTTAGCAATTAATGAACCGGGTTCTTTGTATTATGATTATTTTTTCTGCTTTCCTGATTCTGTAACAACTTGGTTTTCAGGATTAGACACAAGTTATTCCATTGAAATTACGGATGGTGTTACTTCGTACAATGACACACTCCCTTACTCTTATAATTCTCCATCAGAATATGATGTTATTATCACTGATTCTGTTTGCCGTAATGTGGGAGAGTTCTCTATTAATTATGATTATTCTGTTCCTCATGATATAGTGCCTTATATGGTTTTGGTGGACACTCTTGATTACAATGATTCTATAGTTATTTGTCAAAATAATAACGTGTACATAGAGATTCTTGATTCTTTAGAGAATCCAAACGGCATATTCCATCAAATACCAACTGATCCATTAGTTTCTGAGACGTGGGCTATTTCTCCAAATATAGGAATCAATCTAGACGGGCCATATCATGCCTATTTTTCACCGAACACAACCGGTTGGTATGTTATAACTCATACTGGATCTTATGGTTATATTAATCTGTGCGGTGTTGATACCTCTATTATTTCTGTCGTTGATTCTTTCTATGTTGAAGTGAATCCAACTCCAAACGCTACAACACTTATTTCAGGAAGTTTACTGTGTCCAAATGGTTCAGTTTATTTGACCCTGTCTGATACGATATCTGGATTTAATTGGTCAGGTCCAGGGATAAATTGGGTAAGCAGTAATGAGGATAGCATTCAAGCCACCGTTCAGGGAATCTATACTTATAGCGGATATCTCATAGATACAATTACTGGTTGTTCTCGCTTTTTGACTTTTGGGTACAATCTAATAGAAAAGCCTACTCCAATTATTTATATGAACCCAACAAACGGAATTGTTTGTCCGAATGATTCAGTTAATTTGTATGTTGATTCAATTTATGTTTCTTATAATTGGAATGGACCTACAGGAAATTTACTTGATACAACATCTAGTTACTGGGATGATGAGCAAGGTTTTTACTTTGTTATAGTGGAAGATAATGAAGGTTGTTTTTTAACCTCTGCACCCGTAGAAATTAGGGAATACTCAACTCCTTATTTGACTGTTGAGCCAACTAATATTATTTGTGACTCTGAAAGTGTTGTAATTCACGCAATTGTTCAAGATAGTTCTAATGTTCAGTGGATTTCTCCAATTGTATCCAATGATGTGAGTATTACCGTCAACCAGCCAGGATGGTATTTTGCTGAGATGACACAGTGTGGAATTACTGTTTTGGATAGTCTTAAAATAATCGATGGTTCGTTTTCTGTTACAATTAATGCGAGTGACAGCATTGTTTGCTTTGGTGAAGAGATTGTAATTTCTGCTCCACAAGGATACGTTGAGTATGATTGGAGTAATGGAGAGCAAGGTGTTGCTATTATTCAAGTGAGTTTGGAGGATGACTATTGGATCACTGTGACCAATCAATATGGTTGCTCAGCAATTTCCGACACTATTTTTGTTGATTTTATGGAAGAATCTGCCCCACCTTTAGTTGCTGACACTCTCATTTGCGGAAGTGGAGATGTAACTTTAAGTAGTTTCAACTTAGCTTCATGGTATGATTCAGATTCTGTGTTTATTTCGAGTAGCACCTCTTTTCAATTTGTGAATTTGGGTAATGACACTACAGTGTTAGTTGCGTATGACGTTCCTCAGTGTGACAATAATTATACATCAGTTACGATTCAAGTTATTGATTCTATACCAAGTTATTCAATTATCAGTGACTCTGTATTCTGTTCGAATTCATTATTAGACCTTTCTGTAAGTAGTAATGGAGAATCATTAGAATGGTTCATTGATACCGTATCTTATGGGAATTCAAACACAATCCAAATTGATGCATTCGATTTAATGGACACCAATACGGTGCAAGTTATTCTTTCAAATCAATGTTTTACTGACACACTTTCAGTTGATTTAACCATACTTTTTCCAGATTCTCTTTTCTTAACAATCGATTCTATTGAAATTTGTGCGAATGATGAGTTGCTTTTGAATACAATGAGTAATAACTTTGATTCCATTTCATGGTCGGGCTATTTTGGATATCTCACAGTTGACTCATTAATCTTAACTTATCCTATTACTGGAGGTTATATCTATGCGGAAGGTCTGGGAAATAATGGTTGCTTGACAACCCAAGATAGTGTTTTTGTGTCGGTGAACACGATTAACTATTCATTGTATGATGATTTTTGGCTAACCTGTGAGGATGATACAGTTACTTTCGGAGTAATATCTGATGCTGACTCAATAGTTTGGACTTTACCAAATGGCGATACTACTAGCGTCGAAGAAATAATTGTAGTGGTGTCAGATTCCACAGATGGTTGGTATGTTTTGGATTTATTTAGTAACACTGGCTGTGCCTATTCTGACTCTATTTGGGTAAGTTATAACGGGTTTCCAACCTTCTCATTTCCTGATGACACGACAATCTGTCGAGGAGATTTTGTAAGTATTGTAAGCTCGCTTGATTCAATTTTGTATGATTGGACAGGATATGGGCAGTTAGATTCTGTTATTTTGTATAATTCTCAAGAAGTAATTATTACTGCTACAACACCTCAAGGCTGTGTAATTGTTGATACGTTTTTTGTTAATGTAGTGGATTGTAATAATAGCTTACCAAACGTCATCACACCAAATAACGATGGTGTTAACGACTTTTTCATAATCGACGAAGCACCATTATTTCCTGATAATCGTTTGATAATCGTTAATCGCTGGGGCAATGTAGTTTATGAAGAAAATGGTTACAACAACTTGTTCAATGGACTTGATTTAAGTGATGGGGTCTATTTCTATGTTTTTCATAAAAATTATAGAGATCAACCAGAATCAAAATCAGAAGGCTTTTTAACGATTACTCGCTAATCAAAAGCAAGAAGTAGTAACTCCTTTTTCTTTGTATTAGAGCTAAATAATTGTAGTTTTTTGCTTTTAGAATCAATCACTAAAAAAGGGCAATTCATCTCTAAACTCATGTCAATATCGTGTGATGAGAGAATGATGCATTTATTCATATCTGCACAAATTTTCTTCAAGGTTTCTAATACTAGTTTTTTGTTAGAATAATCTAAAAATGCGGTGGGTTCATCCAATAAAATGATGGGAGTTTCTTGGACCAACGCTTTTGCAATCGCAACAAGTTGTCTTTCTCCATCACTCAAATCAGAAGTGAAACGGCCAATTAGATGCTTAATTTTTAGTTTGATGATAATATCACTAATTACATGGTTATCAATACTTTTCACTATTCCGAAATAAGACGTGTGATAACTTCTTCCTAAAGAAATAAAATCCTCAACTTTTAAAAAGTCAACTATTGGAAAATGACTAGAAACAAAAGATACCGTTTTGGGAAGCTCTCCAAAATGAATAGTTGTACTCAAAATGTCATCCAGAAATAATTCTCCAGAAATTGATTTTATCTGGCCGCTGAGTGTCTTTAGAAAGGTCGATTTTCCTGACCCATTCTTGCCAATTAAAAAATAAAGATTTCCTTTTTGTAAAGAAAGATTTTCTATCTGCAATAGTGAGGAACGATGACCGATATTTAAATTCTCTGTTCTTATCATTTGAGTCTTTTAAGAACAAAGAAAATAACCATTGGAGCACCAATTATTGAAGTCAAAACATTAATTGGCAGCATAAAATAAGGTTCCACAAGTTGGATGAAAATGTCGCAAACAAGAATAAACAATGCTCCCATCATAATGCTTGCAGCTATAAGAATGAAATGTTGTTGGGTCTTGAATAAAATTCTTACCAAATTGGGGACTGCAAGCCCAACAAAAGCTATTGGTCCACAAAACGCGGTTACTAAACCGGTGAGTATGGCAGTTATTATGATGATTACCAATCTAACTTGCTTAATGTTAACGCCGAGTAGTTTGGCTTCTTTTTCTCCTAAAACAAGAATGTTTAAGGGTTTAATAATGAGAAAAGAACCAACAATACCTATAGCCGTAATCAAAATAATTAACGGTAATTGAGTGTATTCTACTTTCTGTAATGAACCTAAGGCCCATAAAGTGAACACTTTTAATTCTTGTGCATTACTTGCCGATTGAATGAACGAAACAAAGGCACTAACAAATGAGCCAAGCATCAATCCTACTAATAAAAGGGCAATTTGAGTCCTTACTATGCGCGAGAAGAATAGAATTACCAACCCAAATAAAAATGCACCTAACAATGAATTAGCAATGATGCCTAAATCCGAAGTTAAGAAAGGAATCCCCGTCATTATACTCAACGCGACAAACAAGCTTGAACCTGAATTGATACCCAAAACATAGGGGCCTGCAAGTGGATTATTGAAGAGTGTCTGCATTAATAATCCAACAACAGACAGGCTCGCTCCCGCTATTAATGACATGTATAGCCTCGGGAATCTAATTTCTCGTGCAATTATTTCATTGGCGGCGTGTTCATCAAAATTGAATATAGATTGCCAGTATTCTTGGAATGAAATTGGTATTTGCCCTACTGATAGATGAATCACGGAAAGAAAAGGTATGCAAATAAGCAATGCAAATAAGATGATATTATGCTTTTTTGATATTACCAACGTGCTGTCTAATTAACTTTAGCGTAAAAATACAATTCTCCTTCTAATTCCAATTCTGGATGAAGGATTCTAACCAAATCTTTTAATACAACATGAGGCATTGCAGCGCTTCTTTCCCAAAATAAGTTCATGTTACTTGAGTAGCAATAACTATTGTTCGAGAATGATTTCAAGTATCTCACTTTTGGATTACTTTTGAGTACAGCATCTTTTGTAGGCATACTTGTGTTAATCCAATACTCCGTGTCAATATTCTCTTTGAGGATTTTCTCCATGGAGAATTCTTGGCTTGATGTCCCTTTGGAATCACTGTACACGTAATTGGCTCCTGCATCCTTCAGTAGTCTCGAAAAATAACTATTTCCACCTGGTGCAAACCAAATGTCACCATATAGGCTGCCTGATAGGGTAGTGGGCTTAATAGAGATGGTGTCAGTTATAGAAAGTATGCTCTCGTACTGTGAGGTAATTTGACGAAAGTAATTCTTTGCTTCTTCTTCCTTGCCTGTAATAACGCCAATTAACTTAATCCATTCGGCTTTTCCAAGAGGATTTTGTTCTCGCCAGTCATATATCGGAATAACAATGACGCCAAGTTTAGATAGTTTATCCTCATTGGGAAATTGGTCGCCATATCCGTTGTAAAAAACAATGTTTGCTCCACTCGCAATAATTTTTTCTAATGACACGTTAGATTCGTCTCCAAATGATTGGGTATTGTTATTAGTGATGTTGAGTAGAATTATTGAATCATACACGTGATTTTTGCTATTTATTCCAACCAGCTGATCTTGTTGACTGAGAATAGAAACCATACCATTTAGTGTTGCACTAAGACTGATGATTTTGTATTTAACATCAGTAATGAGAGAATGTGTTTTCTCTATTTCACCATTTTCTGGATTTAAAATTTGTAACGAATACCCAACATTTGTTTTAAGTAAATCAAAGTTGGTTGCGTAGTCTATGGAAACACCCGTATTTACATAGTCAGTAGTAGTTGTTATGCATTCTTTTTTCTCTCTCGTGCATGCAGAAACGAGAATTATAAATGTGCTATAGAAGATTATTCGAGAAACCATTGTACAAATATGAGAAATGAATTTTAATAATAGGTAAAAAAAAGACCCGATTGAAACTCAATCGGGTCTAACTAATCGTTTTATCGAATATTATTCACCTACAACTTCAAAGGTAAAAGTGGCTTTCACTTCTTTATGAAGATTAGCAGTTGCTTCGTATGATCCAACCTCTCGGATAGGCTCATCTTTAATTTTGAGTGATTTTCTATCGATTTCAATACCTTCTGCTTTAAGAGCTTCAGATAATTGAATAGTGTTTACTGAACCAAAAATCTTTCCTTTTTCTCCAGCCTTTGTAATAATTTTTACAGCTGTTGCTTCAAGTTTAGTTCCTAATTCTTGCGCTTCAGCCAAGATTTTAGAATCTTTATGTGATTTTTGTTTCATGATTTCAGCGTGCGCTTTCTTTGCAGATGCAGTTGCTAAAATTGCATATCCCTGTGGGATTAAAAAGTTACGACCATATCCAGGTTTTACTGTAACCATTTCGTTCACGTATCCTAAGTTGTCAACGTTCTTCTTTAAAATTACTTCCATTTGATAATTATTATCCTGTTTATAATCAATTATTTCATCATATCGGCAACGTAAGGAAGAACAGCAATGTGACGAGCACGTTTTATTGCTTTGTTCACTCTTCTCTGGTACTTCGCAGAAGTTCCAGTTAAACGTCTAGGTAATATTTTTCCTTGTTCATTTATCAATTTTAATAAAAAATCGGGATCTTTATAATCGATAAATTTTATTTTACTTTTCTTAAAGCGACAGTATTTGTCTTTTTTGATTTCGATGTTAATCGGAGTCAAATATCTGATATCATTTTGAGCCATTTTTTCTCTTTTTAAGTGTTAATAATTAAGCCTCAGCAGGTACTGATTTTTTTGCTCCTAATCTTTTTCTTCTCGATTCAGCGTAAGCTAAATGATCAGCTTCCATTCTCACAGTCAAGAAACGCATAATACGTTCATCTCTTTTGAATGCTACTTCAAGCTCTGCAATAGCGCTTCCTGGTGCTTCAAATTCTGTTAAAAAATAAAATCCTGTAGATTTTTTTTGGATAGGGTACGCCATCTTGCGCAGTCCCCAACTCTCGGAGTGCTTAATTTTTCCACCCAATGAACCAACTTGGCTCTCGAATTTCTGCACTGCTTCCTTTGCCTGTTCTTCAGACAAAACGGGAGTTAAAATGAAAACAGTTTCGTACGAATTCATAAAATTGAATTTTGTTTGTAAATAAAATAATATCCTGTTTCCTATAAACAGGAGCGCAAAGATAATAAATTAAAGCATAGAAATAAAAAACAAGAGCATTTTTTTTAATGGGTAGGATACCTATTTTGTTGTGATCATTTTTAATAATTTATTCGTTGATTTCTCCCAAGAATAATGTTGCTTTACAAAAGATGAGCCCGCCATTCCTAATTGTTGTGAAAAGTGACTGTCGTCTCTGAGAATTTGTATGCAACGCACCAATTCTTCTTCGTTTTCTCCAACCATTATTTCTTTTTCATGAGTGGCAGTGATTGCATTATTGGCCAGCGAAGTTGTAACACAAGGAATTCCTAGTGCCATCGCTTCTAATAGTTTATTCTGCATACCTGTTCCAATCATCATAGGTGCAACGAAAATTTGTCCCTTGACATAGGACGTTCGTATGTCATCCACCCATCCAGTAATTGATACATTCTGATTTGTTTTAGCCAGTTCCAAAATAGAAGAGGAGGGGGAAGCTCCAGAAATAAGAAGCTTTGAATTTTTAAAATGAGGCATTATTTTGTCTATAATAAACTGAACTGCCTCAATATTTGGAGGATAACTCATATTTCCAATGAAAACAAAATCAAACTCATTGGTCTTTTCCAAGGGAGCAAAAAACGACTCATCTATTCCATTGGGAACAACATGAATCAACGACTTCTCTGGATGTCGAATCAGTCGCTTATCTTGTTTACTGATAATTGTTTTATTTTCAAAATAATCAAAAATGTATTGTTCGTACTTACTAAGACGTTTAGCTTCTAATTGATAAATCCATTTTTTGTAAAATGGCTGCAGTTTAATTTGGCGTTGAATCCCCGTGCTTAGAGCATCCATGAAGTCTATTGTTTTCGGAATATGATGAACGTTTTTGACGTATTCAGCAGTCCGAATCAGTTGGCAATAAATGTGCCTAAAGTTTTTTTCCGCAATTAACAAGTCTATTCGCTTTTTTATTTTTCTACGGTAAAAATACCCAACTTGTAATGGTTCTATTTTTACAAATCGCAGAAACATGTTCCAAAATTTGGAGAATCGAGAAAGGTGACAAATAACAAGTTTCGAGCAAATTCCTTGTACAGCTGCTATTTGAGTGTTAGTTATGTGCTTGTCCGAAAGAGTAACTAGTGTAACTGAGAAATGTTGACTTAATTCTTTGACTTGATGATGTGCTCTCAATTTGTCGCCTTTGTCCAATGGAAAAGGGAATCGCGAAACAATTACGAGAATTGGGTCTTTATATTTTACGGATGAATTCAATTAATTCTTTGCTTATGACTTCAATACTATGATTTTTCCTGAGATAATCAATGGCATTAGCTCCAATTTTTTTTCTCAACGATTCGTTATTGATTAATTCTGTTGTAGCAGTAATTATTTCTTCATCAGAATCTGCAATCAAAAGGCAATCATTTTCTTGGTGATTAATTCCTTGAGCGCCCAATTTTGTCGTAACTACAGGAATACCAATTGACATCATTTCTAAGATTTTAATACGCACTCCGGAACCTGAAATTATCGGAGAGACAAGGATTCCAGAATTACTCGCAAATTCCTTCGGGTCTTTGACAAAGCCATCAATGTGTATATGATTGGATCTACTATTTTCAATATCTTTAGGAAAACAAGCGCCGGCTAGATGTAAATTAACGGTAGGTGATTGCCTTCTAATTTGAGGAAATAATTTAATTAAACGTTGTACAGCTTCAATGTTGGGTTGCCAGTTCATTGCTCCTAAATGAAAAACATTAGAAACTTTGTAATCAATGGTGAGATCTTTAACCATAGGAATTGTCACTGGCACTGCAATACAAGGTGTTTTGACACCAATTTCATTTAACGTAAGTTTATCATCTTCTGTGATAGACAATACAGCGCAAACATTGCTGAGAACTTTGGTTTCATACAATCTTATGTCTTTCGCTAGTCTTTTTAAATATTTTTTCTTTAAAAAGTTAGATTCATGAAGTGCATAAGCGTCCCAAATATCACTCTCGATGTTATGAATACGAGCAATTATTTTTTTATCAAAATGTTTTCTAATTGAATTCAAATAAGCTGTGGTATAGAGGCTGTCGAGTATGATTGTATCATACTGGTCTTCTCTAATTGTCTTCAAAATCAACTGCTTCATTTCTTCAGAATAGAAACGGCTCACGTTATAAGATCCTTTACAAAATAGATGAATGAATGCACTAATTGGATTTACATTTGTTTTAACAACGACTGCTTCTGGACAAATCTCGTTGGCTATACTGACCGGGTAGTTAACAACATTATATGGATGCTTTTCGGTAGAAATACAAAGATGCTTCACACTTACTTCTTGAGAAATCATGCAACGTACAAAATTCTCCATAGCAACACAACCTCCATCAATTTTGGGATATATTGGTTTACTCGTTATGTATAGAATTTTCATGTTTTTCCGGGAACTTTTTTCTTTGTTCTACTAAAATCAAATATGCTCCTGTCGTTTGCGGCTGATCGCATTAAGAGTATGGCAAAGGGAGTAAGAACGAGCGACGGGAACCACATACCAACGAAAGGAGAAACGGTCCCTGAATTTGCCAGACTTTCTCCAGATGATAACAAAACGAAGTAAACCATAAAGAGCAGGGCAGCAATGACAACTGGCGCTCCAAACCCGCCTTTTCGAACGATTGCGCCTAAGGGGGCACCAATAAAGAAAAGTATGATAATTGCAAATGTGAGAGCAAATTTACGGTGGAATTCAATCATATACCCTTTCAAATCATTCTCCATTGAATGTAAAAAAGACTTCTGAGAGTTGAGTTGAGTTTTTCTGTTTCTCAATTTTGTTTGAGCTTGCTGAATAGCCGATATTTTCTCATATTTACTCAATTTGTCATATACAATGAGCGTATCAATTGTTGATTGACTAATCGTGACGGCCATTTTATTTCCTGTAGAATCAATCCTGTTTTTGATTGTAGAATTATAGCTGTACGATTGAAAAAAAGGGTGGTCATTTTTTAAACTCATTAGGAAATTTTGAACAATTCCTTCACTACTTTTCTTGATGGAGTCTCGAGTTGAGTATATCTGGAAGACATTCAACATTTCATGTTTGTCCTTAAACATATTCTCTTTAGACTTGTTCATGTCAAAACCCGAAAGATCTATTTTGTAAGTAGCTTGGTCAAAAGAAGAACGTCGAGAAGGTCTATCGTTTTTAGCGCTAGAGAGTTCTCCTGTATCAGAATATGTAGGTGATGATGAGGCTAATTCTTCGATTACAATTCCGTCTTTTAAGTCGAAAAAAATGTATTTTCCATCATCAGAACGATAGATTTCTCCATTTTTCGCACGTATTGTTTTTATATTAATAGATGTAGGACTCGTATGATCGTGAATAATTATATCAGAAAATTTATTCCCCTCACCTTCTTTGATTTTTATTGTGTAACCATCTAGAGCATTGCTATATACACCAGGAGTTAGAATAGTTGCAATTTTAGTGTTCTGTATATCAAAAATTATTGAATGCCATTTTAAATTGGATACCGGAATAACATAGTTGGCAAATAGAAAGGTAGCAAAAGCTATTGTTAAAATAATAACGGTTAGGGGTTTAATTATTCTATAAAGTGAGAGTCCACTAGCCTTTAATGCCGTTATTTCATTGTTTTCGGATAAATTCCCTAAAGTCATAATTGAAGATAGAAGAATTGATAAAGGCAACGCCAAAGGTATTAAACTAGCCGAAATGAAGAAAAGCAATTCTAAAATTACGGTAATTTCAATTCCTTTCCCCATTAAATCATCAATGTATTTCCAGAAAAACTGCATGATTAGAATAAACATGGAAATAGCGAACGTAACCAAAAAAGGTCCTGTAAAAGAACGAATACTAAAAGAATAGAGTCGTTTCAATGGATTCAATGTGATTTTTTATAGATACTAAATGTATGATTCTTTACACTAATAACGAAAAACGGTAATGCTTATTTTACCACAGTATTATTAAGCTCCAAGCGTGCGCTTAAGCTCTTCAATTTGTGATTGCCATAAGAGTTGTGCATCTTCCATTTCACTCGGTTCAGCAAAAGCTGTTACAATAAGTAGAACCATTTTAGTCATTGGGTCCACCTCATATCTAATTTCAAAATAAGCTTCTGAGCCATCTTCTTCATCCTCGAGCCAACGGAATTTCACTTTAGAATTTGATTTTTTTGTAATCAAACGAGCATCTTCTTCACTCCCGTCCCAGAAAAATGTGTAAATATCATCTTTTATATTTACATCATCAGCAAACCATTCACTCAATCCACTCGGTGTTGTAATCATATTGTCCAAGACTTTTGGAGAGGTCTTGAAAAGGAATTCTAATTCATATTTTTCTTTAACTGGCATTCTATATCTTTTATAATTGGTATGTTCAAATTTGAATTTTGGCAATATACGCAATCTTTTTCGATGAATCTTTGATTTTATCTGATAAATCGTGTTTTCCTTGCTTCATTTTTATTCACAACTCATTGATTTGTAAATAATTGTTTATTTTTGGAAACTACGTTCAACCTTATACAAATACAAACACAATGAAATCAACAACTATCCTAGTAACTTTGTGCTTATTCTCTGTCTTTTTTTTATCTGCTCAGAATAATCAACAAAGCATTCATGAAGAACAGAGTGATCATTATAAATCCTTAGGCTTGGATCATAATTATTATGAATCACTTGAAAATGAAACAGTTAATTTTGAAAAAACTGATTGTAATTTGAATAAAGTTGTTTACGGTTGGCATCCATACTGGTCGGGCAGTGCATATCAGAATTATCAATGGGATTTACTTTCTCATTTTTCTTATTTCAGTTATGAAGTTGACGCAGCTGACGGAGAAGCAAACTCAACAAACGGCTGGGCGACAAGTGCGGCGGTTGATGCAGCATTGGCAAGTGGAAACACCAAAGTAACCTTATGTGTCACGCTATTTTCTGGCCATACGACATTTTTCTCAAGTTCTACTTCTATGCAAACCTTGATAACAAATCTTATCAACCTTATTCAAACTAGAGGTGCAGATGGTGTGAATATAGACTTTGAAGGTCTTCCAGCTTCAGAAAGAACCAATTTTGCCAATTTTATGGTTGATTTGGCCAACCAAATGCATGCGGTTGACGCCAATTTTGAAGTAAGTACAGTTCTTTATGCAGTTGATTGGAACAGTGTTTTTGACTTTTCTATCATGGAACCAGCGGTTGATCAATACATCATCATGGGATATGCTTATTATTATTCAGGAAGTTCTACCGCTGGCCCAACAGATCCTCTTTATCATTTTGGAAGTAGTTATAATTATACGTTATCGCGTTCTATCACTTATTACTTAGATTTAGGTTGTCCAAAGGATAAATTAGTCTTAGGATTGCCAGAATATGGTTACGAATGGGAAACATCAACCTTAAATGTTCCTTCTTCAACGGCGGGAAGTGGCTATGCAAGAACCTATGCGTATATCAATAATAATACTTCGGGGAATTATTCTGCAGGAAATTACATTTGGGAGGGAGATAGCTATTCTGATGTATATGCATTTAACAATGGTGTAAACCGACAGTGTTTTATTGCACAAGATTCTGCTTGGAGAAAAAGATTAGAGCATGTTAATAATTCTGGAATTGCAGGAATTGGAATTTGGGCATTGGGATATGATAATGGCTACACAGGTCTATGGGACGGAATGAATGACTATTTGACTGATTGTAAAACAGATCCTTGTTCTGGGACAATTCATGATTTTGGCGGTCCAACAAAGAATTATTACAGCGATGAAGATTATACATGGACACTATCACCAGCAAATGCATCAGCAATTGATATCGACTTTACGCAGTTCAATGTAGAATCAAATTTTGATTACCTCTATATCTATGATGGAGCTTCAACAGCATCACCACAAATCGCAGGAAGTCCTTTTACTGGTTCTGCTGGACCAGGACTGTTTACAACCACCTCAGGTGATGTTACTTTTCGATTCACTTCTGATGGCGCTACAGTTTCTTCTGGTTTTTTGGCGAACTATACCTGCTCATCGATAACTGCTCCTGTTGCTTCGTTTTCTGCTAGTTCTACTACAATGTGCATTGGAGATTCATTGCAGTTGTTAAACACTTCATCCGATGCGACTTCATTCTTATGGACAACATCAAGTGGGGGCTTATCTAATTCGAGTGCCGAGAACCCGTTTTTATTTGCCAGTACATCGGGAAATTATTCGATAACATTAATTGTAAGTAATGCTGCTGGCACTGATACTATTACCAATATGATTAATGTCAGTGTAAATCAACCTCCAATTGCAGGTGCAAGTGCAAGTTCGACTAATTTAACATTGCCGAATGCAACAGCGTATTTCACCAATTCGAGTGCTAATGCAGGAAGTTATTTTTGGGATTTTGGAGATGGTACAACCTCAACAGATGCCAATCCTTGGCATACATTTACTACTGCGGGTCTTTACAATGTAATGCTCGTTGCAACGAACAGTGGTTGCCCCAATGATACATTATACCTTACTATTGATGTCGGAACAATTGGTCTTGAGCAATTGGACGATGTTATTTTGTCTGTTGTTCCAAACCCATTTACGAAAGAATTTGTGGTTCATTCTACCAAAAAAATTGAGAAATTGGAGCTAATTGATTCGAGAGGAGCGTTTGTTGATATTAAATGGTTAATGAAAGACGGTATGGTTTTTATAGATGCTTCTAAAATCAGCAAAGGAGTTTATATTCTGCAGTTAAACGTTGGAGATGAAATTACTCACAAGAGAATTGTTAAGAATTAGTTATCTTCTATTTCTAACCAGAAAAATGAGTATTTTAGTCTAAACTAAAAACAAAACTATGATTATAAGAGGAATTACAATTGTCTTATTCGTATTGATTGGCGTTTCAACGAATGCTCAAGACTGGAGCCTGGATAAATACAAGTACGGAGAACTTTACAAAGGTTATGTTATCGATAATGAAGGAACCAGAATTGATGGCTATATCAAGTATAGAAATCGTTGGGTAATGCAAAACGAAGTCATATTTTACAAAACAAATAATTTAGAAAGCCCTAAAAAGAAGTACATGACTTCTAATTTGAGCGAATACAAAGTAGCAGATAAACTCTACCACATCATCCCTTACTCTGGAAGTGCAGGAATTCAGCCAAGGGCCAACTTGGTCATTAATGCCGAAGGATGTATCAAAGAGTACGTTTGGTACGATAGAGCTTCTAGTTATAATAAGTTAAAGAAACGTCCAGGAGAATCGGATGAAGATTTTGGAGCAAGAAAATTTCCGTTGACCACGGTATATTATAAATCAACTGATGGTATGGGCGTAACGAAAGCCTTTTTTAAGGACGATTTTGCGAAGAAAATGTACAAGTATTTAATTTTGAACAAGGATTTGGCAAAAAAAGCAAAATCAAAACAAGCTGGTTACTCGAAACTATTAGATATTGCAAAAATATTCAAAGAGTACAATAAGGAGTGCAAGTAGAATTTATATGCATTACAGGGGTCTTGTTGCATGGATAATTATTATTTAAAAAATTATAGTTTTGCTTAAAAATTCAAAATGCGCTCCTATAAACTTCAATTAACCAATAGCAAAGAGTATAACAATAGTTTGAAACAAAGGGGTAGATTAGATTTTTGGATTGATAAATCTATTCTGACAAAATGGAAATATAAAGGTGAGCAAAAGCGAGGAGGAAAGATTATTTACTCAGATGTATTAAAAGAGATGATTTTAATTCTTTCTCATGTTTACAGCTTGCCATTAAGACAAACTGAGGGCTTTGTTACTAGCTTGTTATCGATTAATGGAAGTTCATTAAAAGCACCAGATTATACAACGTTGTGTAGACGAAGACAGGTGTTAGATGTAAGCAAGAAATTAAAAAAATGGAACAATAGAGATAATATTGTTTTTGCAATAGATGGTAGTGGTTTAAAATGTTGTGGAGAAAAGGAATGGATGCAAAGTAAACACAGGGCAACTAGACGAAAAAAATTTATAAAAATCCATACAGGAATTAATGTAAAAACCAGAGAGATAATTGTCGCATCAATTTTAACTAACTTTGTGCTGTGAATTATCCATGCAACAAGACCTTGAGTAGCCGAATTTAATTTGTTCTTCTATAACTCTTTATCAATAGTCAACCCTACTTATACCAACCGTCTAATAGTCCAAATTGAAAGTAATAGAGGCTTGGCTTTGCATCGTCTTTATTAAAAACGGCTTTTCCTTCTTTGTCTAATCTAGGGTAATGTGAAGAGTGATGTTTCACTTTCTTAGGCAAGAAAAGTAAATCATGAATTAATCGATTTTGAAATCCATGTCGAATTTGCTCACTGTCAATGCCTAATTTTATAAAAGCATTCTGCTGAAACGGAAGATTAGCAACAAAAGAACCATAGAGAATACCGTGACTTGTTTTTCCATAGGGCAGATTCTCTAATATTCTATAACCACCACGCATTTTATTTGACACGGAGTCCACGAAAGGTGCGTTTCGTGTTTCTCCCGTCCAAAGCTTAAGTCCAACACCGAACTTGTAATCCTCATAGCGATAAGAAAAATGAAACTGTCCTGTCCTAAATCGATCTCTGGTTTGACCTCCAAAAATATCGTTCTCATGATAAATGGCTAAATTCTTAATATGAGCTACAAAACCACCTGAAAGTTGAGAAGTTCCTGCTTTATCCAAGTAGCTTATGTAGTTAAATCCAACAGCATAATTGTACGGTGTTTGATGATTGAGTGCATCCAATTGAAAATCAATTCGTTTTTCTTTCTTTCCAGCCATTAATAGTAAACCAGCTGCATTTCTTATCTCCCAGAAGCGTTTTCGCTCTCCTAAATCATACAATATATAACTGACAGATGAACTTGCATTAGTTTGAACAAAATAATCGGTCCAATATGCATTGACCGTAATTCCAAAGCTAGATTGATGAGAACCTAAATTAACAGCAAGGCCAATAGATGCTCCAAAATGCTTCTCAAAATAAGATTGAGAGAATAATGGAGTAGGAATTAATAAAAATACGAAAATCCAATTTTTCACTTTACAAAGATGCCAATTAAATAGGTTATTATTTGAGTTAAACTGTTATGCATACGTTTATCACAATAATCTATCCAATTATACCTTTTTGTTTGATTCGAACTAAGATTAGTTTATTTTTGAACAAGATTATGGATACAAAACGCTTTTATTGGTTAGCTCAACTATTAGGATGGGCATCCTATTGTTCGCTAGTGCTTTTGTCCGTTTATACGGATAATCCTGAAAGGGTTAACCAGATATTTTTATTGAATATTTTAGTAATAATTGTGACAGGTATTCTTTCAACACACATACAGCGTGTAATTTTTATAAAATTGGGTTGGTTAGCGTTGCGATTGCCTAAGTTATTACCAAGACTAATTTTTTCTTCTTTTTTGTGTTCGATTTTCATCTCTATTATAGATATGATTACCGATTACTTCTCTAATTTAGATGGTCAAGTCGATTTTTTTACAATTTCAAATGTCATTATTAATGTCTTTTCTGCATTGATACTTGTTCTTTTTTGGAATGCTATTTATTTTACTTTTCATTTCTTTCAGCAGTCAAGAAAGCAAGAAGTCTCTAATCTTGAGTTAAAAGCAAGCAATAGGGAAAGTGAGTTGAAAAATTTACGCTCTCAATTGAATCCACATTTTTTGTTCAATTCATTGAATAGTATTCGTGCATTGATTGATATAGAACCAGCAAAGGCCAAAATTTCGGTTACTACTTTATCCAATTTATTGAGGCAATCATTGGTTTTGGGGAAAGAATATCAAGTCACACTAGAAGATGAAATTCAACTAGCCAAAAATTATTTAGAATTAGAGAAAGTACGATTTGAAGAGCGCTTGAAAGTTGAATGGGAGTTAGCCGATGGACTTGAAAGTTTTCAAGTACCTCCATTCACATTGCAAATGATGGTAGAGAATGCTATCAAGCATGGCATTTCTAATTTAAAGGACGGTGGTACGGTTAAAGTTTCTGTACGGGAAAGCAATCGAGAGGTAGTTATTGAAGTCATTAATTCAGGTTCTTTGAGAAGTGTGATTGATCTTGGTGTAGGTATTCAAAATATTAAAAAACGATTACTTTTACAATACGGAGATAAAGCTGAATTTCTTCTAGAAGAGGAAAATGGGAGAGTAATTTCAAAAATGATATTTTTAAAATGAGACAATTTAAAACGATAATAATTGATGATGAGCGCTTGGCTCGAGAAGAATTAAAATCGATGCTTTCTTCGTTTCCTGAAATTGAAATTATTGGTGAAGCAAAAAACGGGGAAGAGGGGATTTTAAAAATTAAAGAATTTAGACCAGATTTAATTTTTCTAGATATTTCCATGCCAGGAATGACAGGTTTTGAGATGTTAAAAAAATTGGAAAATATTCCACACGTCATATTTGTAACTGCTTACGATGAATTTGCTTTGAAGGCATTTGAAGTGAACGCTTTGGATTATGTTTTAAAACCAATTGACCCCGAACGTCTAAATGAGGCTATTGGGAAATTACGTAGTAAAGAAGAAAATGATTTCGAATCTGAAGAGATAATTGTTTCTCGTAAAGATAAAAAGCTTACTACAGATGACAGAATCTTCATTAAAGATGGCGAAAAATGTTTTTTTGTACAACTCTCTGATGTACGAATGCTTGAGTCAGACGGGAACTACGTAAAAGTACATTTTGGAAAAAGCAGACCATTGATTCTTCGTTCGTTAAATAGCTTTGAAGAACGGTTAAACGGTGCCTATTTTTTTAGAGCCAATAGAAAATTCATTATTAACCTTGATTGGGTGGAGAAAGTTGACAATTGGTTTAATGGAGGATTGCAAGTAGAGTTAAAAAGTGGAGATAAGGTTGAGATATCTAGAAGACAGGCGATACGATTCAAAGAAATGTTCCATTTTTAAGGATTCTTCTCCTTTACTTAATCAAGGTCACTTTTCCATTATCTAAGCTAATTCTCCTTTCTCTATAAAGCTTTCCAATTGCTTGTTTGAAAGTTTTCTTGCTCATTCCAACAGTTTCACGGACTAATTCTGGATCGCTTTTGTCGGTTAGAAGAATTTCACCATCAGAATGAAGTATTTCTAATAATTTATCGGCGGATGATAGAATTTTTTCTCCTCCAGCTTTATCCAAACGAATATCTAGCTTACCATCTTCTCTCACGTTTGCAACATAGCCAATAATTTTCTGACCTCTGCGTAAACGCTTACTCACGTCATTTTTAAAAATAAGTCCGCTGTACTTACCATTGACAATGGCTTTTGTTCCAAGGTCCGTTCTCTCGCAAATCATTAATTCAACTTCTGCCTCATCTTCAAATTGTTCAGTACATTCTTGTAAGTATCGGTTTACCTTTGTTGAGCCATAAACTCGATCCGTTTTTTCATCCAATGCAAGATGCATTAAATAATAGTTTCCTTCTTCGAGTTTTAAGTATTGCTCTTTGAAAGGAATCATCAATTCTTTTTCTAAGCCCCAATCAGCAAAGGCCCCAAAGTGAGTAACGGCAGTTACTTTAAGATAAGCATAGCCATTCATTTCTATTTTAGGAATTTGTGTTGTCGCAACAACACGATCTTCAGAGTCGCGATATATGAAAACATTGATTTTATCATCAAGTTCCATTTCATCCGTAAGGTATTTGTTAGGAAGAAGCACATCGTTTTCATTTTCATCTTCAAGGTATGCACCAACAGAAGTGAATCTGAGTAATGTCAGTTCATTAAATTCTCCAATTTTCATTTTCTTTAGAAATAAAGAGCCGATGCGAGTTTAGAATTGACAATCAATACAGGAATCGCAGGCTTATTTGTAATAATTTTCTGCGCAAAGGTATCAAATACTGGGAATAAACTTTCAGAATGAAAGGCAATTGCAATTAGACCAATGTTATTTTGTTTGGCGTATTTGACAATTTTTCTATTGTACTTACCTTTTTTTGCCACAAATTCAATATTAGCTTCAATTCCTCTTTCTTCGTATTCCTTCTTAATGATACCTATTCTGTTTTGAATACGAGTGTTCAGAATTTGATCAGTTTGCTTCTCTGCGATAACGTTGATCTTACATTTCATAATGTTAGACATATCTCCCGCAGTACTCACTATTTGCATGCTTTCTTTGGTCTGATCGATTGCCACTACAAGATCCGAAATTTCTTCAATTTTGGTGTTTTTTTGGATGATTAGAAAAGGGCAATCTGCGCTTTTGAGAATTTTCATAGCATAACTTCCAAATAACCATTGCATCCCCTTAGAACCGTGAGTTCCCATAATGATTAGTTGCGCCTGTTCTTTTTTAGCAATTTTTCCTATGTCAGAAAAAATATCTCCAACTTTTACTAAAGTTGTTATTTCAACTCCAGCTGGAATTGTTAATTTGCTCTTTACATCCTCGAGTAATTTTACTTTAGCCATACCCTTAGGTTTGTCTTTTGCTAGGTGTACTAATTTAATCTCTGTATCTACATGCCTGCCAATGTGAAGTGCATATTGAATTGCCTTGTCGGCAACTTCTGAGAAATCATAAGGTACTATGTAAAGATTTTTGCTCATGCGTTTAGTTTTACCAAATATATTAAAAAGAATTTATCTCAAAAAATATAAGCTCCATAAATGATAGTAGAATTCAATAAGACGAAAGTTAAAAGGGTTGTAACAAACGTTTACTTTTTATTCCGTTTTCGTCTTTTCTTTTTAACGTCTTTATAGAATGAAACTTTGCTTGGATCACGCTTGTCTTTTTTGTCAACTTCGGGCAGTTGATCTTTCTTCTTTTTAGTTTCCTTTTCTAGTTGGCTCTCAGGAGTTATTGCCACATGTTTGTTGTCCTCAGAAGAAGGGTCTAACCATTCTGTCTTAATTGTTTGTTTTTCCACCTTGCCAGAATTAGGGTCTTGCACAAGCACAGTTGACTCCTTAGAAGAAACACCCTTATTTACGCCAATTACATCTTCATTGAGAAGCCACTTCGAACCGTCTAAAACGAAAGCGTCATAGGATAAATCCGGCACATAAAAAGAGCGAAACTTTTTCATAGATGGAGACTCAGGAGAGAGGTGATCGAAAATAATTCTATTCCGTTCTTCTTCAAATTTAAGCGACATGCTTGTTTTCTTTGAATGCTCAAAGAAAACACGTTTTTTAGTAACCCCAGCTTCAACAAAAATAGAGCTACCTAATTTAACTGTTTTGCCTGTAAAATAGATTACATCAATAAGTTTCATTTGACTCATGCTAGAGTTGTGGTCCCAGCCAAGTACTGTGTAAAGTGTTTTTGAACCTTTTTTGATAGGAATTATTTTATAGTATAGTGCTCCATACCATTGATCGGAAGAAAGGATTTCAGTAGGCTGAGAAGGCATGCCGAAAGAGATGTCCTTCAACTCAACTACGTTGTATTTTTTTCTACGTTTATCAAGGTGTAAGACAAAACAATTGTAAGTATGACTAAAATCTTCTTGTTCTACATTCCAATTAATAATCCTCATCACTTCATCGGGGCTGTCAATGACACCAACAGTTGTCAATTTAGAAAAAGGGTATGTCAACGCTTCTTTGTTCTCTATAACTGAGGAGAGTTTCTTTTTAAATGCAATGTTTGCTGCTTTTCTTTCTGCATTTGTTTTTGCTTGGCGCAATTCATCCAATAGAAGAACTAATTGATCTTCGTCTTGTGATAAATCAATATTCTCTTGAGAAACGGATAGAAACCCAAAACTGACTGTGAATAATACGGTGACAAACAATCTCATATATAAATTTAACGAAAAATAGTTGAATTTGTTACTATTAAGACAAATTTGATGTCAACTAGTTTTTACATTCCTTTTAGACTATCTATTGTTTTAGATGGGTTATCAGAATTAAAAACAAAGCTTCCTGCAACTAGAACATCAGCTCCAGCATCGATGAGTTTTTTGCCAGTGTCTAGATTCACTCCACCATCAACTTCGATGATAGCTTTAGAATTACATTGAGTAATTAATTCTTTTGTCAATCGCACTTTCTCAATGCTATGTTCAATAAATTTCTGTCCGCCGAAGCCAGGATTTACTGACATAATTAAGACCATATCTAAATCAGCAATAACATGCTCCAATACATTAACATTTGTGTGAGGATTGAGTGCAACCCCTGCTTTCATTCCAAATGAATGAATTAATTGAATAGTCCTGTGCAAATGTGGACATGCTTCATAATGCACAGTCAAAATGTCTGCACCGGATTTTGCGAATTGCTCCACATATTGGTCAGGGTTGACAATCATTAGATGAACGTCCAATGTTTTTTTTGCGTGCTTTTTAATTGCTTTAAGAACAGGGAAGCCGAAAGAAATATTGGGAACAAAAACGCCATCCATTACATCGATATGAAACCAATCTGCGCTTGAAACATTAATCATTTCAACATCTCGTTGAATATTCGCAAAATCACAAGAAAGGACTGAAGGAGCAATTAAATTGTTCATGAGTTTTTTTTACAAAGATAGTTTTTTTAGTCGTTCGTTTTATTCGCGCAATATTTTTAGATATTCCTCATCTCGACCATAAATGTCAATATACATTTGCATTTGATTATCTTTTCTTGTGACCGTAAGGTATTCTATGAAAATAGGTACAGGACTTAATAATTTTAGCTCATAATTCTCACCACGACCGAATAGCGTATCTAGAGAATCCAAAGTCATTTCATTCATCTTAGTTCTTCGTTCATCTCTTTCGAGAATAGCCTTCGCCAATTCAATTGGATTTTGTGTTCTCATACAGCCGTGAGAATAGGCTCTCACATCAACACCAAATAATGATTTTGAAGGAGTATCATGAAAATACACACTGTGCTTATTGTAGAAATCAAATTTAATAATTCCCAGACTATTTCTTGGTCCTGGTTCTTGACGAATTTTGTATCGAAACGATTTTTCACCAACCTTACTCCAATTAACAGAAAAGGGGTCTATTTCTTCGTCGTTTTTTAATAAAACATAATTGTGCTTTTCTAGGTAGGATGGATCACGTTTTAAATGAGGTAGAATTTCTTTGCTTGAAATCGAATAGGGCAGGTTCCAGTAAGGGTAAATGACGAATTTTCTCAATTTGGAAGTTAATTCTGGTGTTTCATTCTCTGATTTCCCAACTACAATATTATGTTCACTTTTCAGGCTGTCATTTATATAAAAACGGAGTTTATATTCTGGAATATTGATGTAAATGTATTTGTCCGGACGTTTTTTTTGTCCTCGCATCTTGTCCATTGCTAGTAATATCCTTTCTACTTTATGTGAAGTACTTTCGTTAAGTGCCATTGAAGTATATTTACCAATAACACCATCAGGCTTTAATCCATTATCAATTTGAAAAGCTTGCAACGCTTCAACAATTAATGAACTGTCTATTACAGTATCGACTAGGTATCCTTTAGAGATTAAAGCAGTTCTTGTTTTCTGTAAAGCAAGTATAGTATCATATTTAATCGACTCGATGTTGAATCTACTAGTGTCCAAAGGATAATTATCTATTAAATTAATCAAGCCATTCCCTAAAGCGAGTGATATTGAATCCTGCGGCCCATAACTTAGGAGTTGTGTTCTGATGTCAGTGCCAGTAGTAAAGCTCATCTCATTCAGTAAATCTATCGAAGCAAACTGTTTAGGTCTCTTTTCAATACTATCAAAATCGATAATCCCTCTTGTCAAATCATTGGCAACTTGAGCTAAAACAAGAGTTAAATTTATTTCATCTTGAATATAATTCTCTGTCTCAACCCATTTGAATCTACCAGTTGGAATTCCATAAGAGTATGGTTTCGGTAATATCACCTTAAGCTTCTGACCAATATCTGTAAGCATAGAGTCATTGATCCATTTTGGAGTGAAATCCCTGGAAGAATAAAAACGTTTTAAAAATAGAAAAGTACTGTCGTCGAAACCATTTTTTTGTAAATATTCTTCATCAATGGCAAATTCAACTTTCTCATTTACAGGTATATTTTGTTCTTCAAAAGGAACAATAGCAACAATATCTTCTTTTGTAGAACAAGAGTAGAATAGGGTCAAGACAAATATATAAGTTAGTGTTTTCATACTTATTACATCCGAAATACTTACATTAGCAAGTATTCTGAACACCAATATACGAAATCATTTTATGAACATAGATATTTTACTAATTATTATTATCGTTACTGTTGGAGTTTCCTTGTTGGCTTTTAACAATAATGATACCATGCAAAAAATGATGTACATTCCTTATGATGTAAAACAAAATAGGAGTTACATCAGAATGTTGAGTCATGTATTGATTCATGCAGATTATGGTCATTTATTGTTCAACATGCTTTCTTTATATTTCTTAGGAGATGTTTTATTAAATGGTTATTTAATTTTCTATGACATGCCAAAGGTGGATGGGTTGGTGCCTGATTACGGACCATTGGCTGGTCAACTCCATTTCTTAGCGTTATACGTTTTAGGAGGTTTGTTTGCTACGATTATACCTTTTATAAGAAATCAGGATAATCCAAATTATCGTTCCCTAGGTGCTTCTGGAGCAGTATCAGCAGTTATTTTTGGAGCTATTATTTGGAATCCAACTATGGAATTAAATTTAATGTTTATTCCAATTGCTATTCCGGCTTACATATTTGGACCTCTTTATTTGTTATACGAATTCTACGCTGACAAAAGAGGAAATACAGGAATAGCTCATGATGCGCACATTGGAGGTGCACTTTTTGGCATTGTTTACATTTTAATTATGAATATTGATAAAGGAAAACAATTATTAGACTTCCTATTTTAGAATATGCTATACGTAAATAACAACGACGAAATATTGCAGAATGAAGGTGCTACCGTTAAAACGGGTAATAGATCTTATTTGTATGGTGACGGCGTGTTTGAAAGTATTCGTATAGTTAATGGAAAGCCAATAAATCTAGAAAATCATATTTCTAGGATGTTAGAAGGAGCGTTAAAAATTAAAATGCGACCACCTAGTTACTATGATTTAGAATTTTTTAGTTCTAGAATTCTTGCATTAATTGAAAAATCTCAAATTCAAGATGGTGGAAAGTGCAGAATTTCTTTGGATAGATCCAGTGGAGGTACTTTCTATCCAGAGTCTAACGAAGTTGAATTCTATATAGAAGTGTATCCAACAGAAGTAAGTCGATTCGAATTGAACCAAAAAGGAATTGAAATAGACATATTTACTGAATTAAAGAAGCAGAAAAATAGTTTAGCTAATTTTAAAACAAAGAACTGTCTAATTTACATTATGGCAGCAATTTCTGCTAGAGACAAAGGTTTAGGAGATTATCTGATAACAAATGATACTGGTGGGATTCTAGAGAGTTCTTGTGCCAACTTATTTGTTGTAAGTAATGGTGTTTTATATACTCCTGGTCTAGAAGAAGGTTGCTTAGCAGGTACAATGCGCATGCAAATTATAAATCTTGCCATTGATAATGGAATTAAAGTATATGAGTGTAATATTCTACCACAGAATCTTTTGGTAGCTGATGAAATCTTTCTTACCAATGCTATTTCAGGAATTACATGGGTAAGTGGATATAGAACAAAACGCTATTTCAATACAATATCAACTAGACTAATAGGATTACTTAACCAAAAATGGCATTAAGAGTAGATTAGTTACTCAATTAAAAAATCTTTATGTATTTTAGACGCTTAACATTTAAAACTATAAAAATGAAAGTATTAAAATTGATTGTTCCAGTTGCTTTAGCAATGTTCTTATTCTCTTGTTCTTCTAACGACGCTAGTCATGACGATGGTGAAGAAACTGCGAAAACGGAGTGTGCAGAAGGCGATGAAGATTGTAAGAAAAAATGCGAAGGGAAAGACAAAGCTTCTTGTGAAATGGGCGAGCACAAATGTGCTGCTAGTTGTGAATCAGAAGACATGGAAGCTTGCATGAAAGATTGTTCTTCAAACTGTGGTGAAGGTTGTTCTGCTGATATGGCTGAACATGAGTGTACTGAAGCTTGCAAAGATGGATGTACAGAGGGAAAGAAAATGGATTCTGAAGATGACTCTTCTGAGGAAGCATAAGAACACATAAACTATATTTTACTCCTCCTTGTTTTTAAAACATGGAGGAGTTTTTTTAATCTATATGAACGTATGGTCGGACAAAATAGGAAAGACATTAAAATCAATTCTGTGGTTGATATTGTCCTCAAAAAAGATCAACGCACAGGTAACCTTACAGAAGGTATCGTGAATAGTATTCTTACAAAATCTTCTTTTCACCCCCATGGTATTAAAGTGAAATTAGAAGATGGTCAAGTGGGCAGAGTAAAACATGTTTTACAGCTATAACAGATAAACATTTGCTATTTACGTTAGTTTTCAGTAAGTTAGAGCCATATTAGCCTAACCATGTTTAAATTCACTGTTCTTAGTTTCGTCTGTTTATTACAATTCACTTCGATTGGACAAGCTATTGAATTTACCGAAACAGAGAAAGAATGGATCTCTAACCACCCGATAGTTAACTTCGGTTATGAACCAAAATGGGCACCGTATGAAATCTATGAAGATGGAGAGTATCACGGCATTGTTGGAGAATATGTCAAAATCATAGAAAAAGAAACTGGAATTGACATGGTCCCAATTCCAAATATTACATGGGAAGATGCCTTGTCAGGACTCAAAAATGGAGATATCAAAGTGGTTCCTTGTTGCGGGATTACACCTGAGCGAGAAAAATTTCTTGAATTTTCAGACATCTACATAGAAGACCCTATGGTCATTGTTACACGTAAAGATTTCAAGTTCGTTGGAGATTTAGATGACTTAAGAGATATTCCTGTTGCTCTGCCAAGAAGCTATTATTCTACAGAAATGATAGCAAAAGATTATCCTACTATAAGTATTCAAGAGCATGATGGGGTTTACGAATGTCTTGAAGCATTGAGTTTTGGTGAAGCGGACGCTTTTGTGGGAAATTTAGGAGTAATTAGTTACCACATTAACAATAGTGGGTTTACAAATCTCAAAATAGCAGCTCCAACGGCTTATAGAAAAAATGGTATCGCATTAGCAGTAACAAAAGATTGGTCCGTATTTCGTGATATTTCAAATAAGGTTTTTGCTACTATTTCTCAAACAGAACGTGAAGAAATAAGGAATGAGTGGATTGCGGTACGCTATGAGCATGGCGTGAGTTTTAGCGAAGTACTCAAATGGATTTTGATTGCTTTGATAGTGATGTTAGGGGTCTTTGTATTTCTCTTCTATTGGAATAAAAGGTTAAGAAAAGAGATTACTTTAAGAAAGTTAAAAGAAAAGGAGTTACAAGATTCAGTCATTCTTATTAAAAGACAGGACAATGAGAAGAAAATTATTCTTCAGGAGATTCATCACAGAGTAAAGAACAATTTGCAAATAATCACGAGTATTATGAATTTGCAAAGTAACATTGTCAACGACAAGAATTCCAAACAAGTTTTAAGAGACGCAATCGATAGAATAAAAAGTATCGCTTTGATTCACGATAAAATATACAATTCAAAGAATATTAGCCATGTAAGTACAGAAGAATATATTCGATCTCTCTCGGATGAAGTGATTCATAATTTTTCAACTGAAGAGAAGGTCAAATTAGACATTAAATCTAATGTAGATAAATTAGAATTGGATGTTTTAGTCCCTATGGCTTTGATTATTAATGAGTTACTAACGAATAGTTTAAAGTATGGATTAAAAGATAAAGTTGGCGCATTCATTAAAATTCACCTTATAGAGTCCAATAAGGGATTGGAATTAGTTTACTTAGACAATGGACAATGGTTCGACAATCCAGATTCAGATCATTTTGGAACTTCTCTAATTGATGCTTTTACGGAGCAGTTGGAAGGAAGTTATTCACTAGATAAATTGTCAGATGGAACAAAGTATATCTTCAACTTTAGGGTTGTATTTTCTTAGTATCAATGTTTGCTTGAGAGCTATTCTTTATGAGAATATTCTATTCTAAATGTCAACTAATTTATCTATTCAATAACGGTGCAAGGTTATCATGATAAAAAAAATTGTACCTTTGGACTTGGTTAAAACGTGTAGCCATTTGTTAAGTATATTTTTTTAACATAAATACACAAGGGTAAAATATAAACGCTTATAAATTAGGCATTTACGATAATTTAGATTTAATGGCCAGATCGCAAGAGACATTTAGTAAAAAAGAAAAAGAAAAGAAACGTTTAAAAAAACGTAAAGATAAAGCACTTAAAAGAGAGGAGCGTAAAGCTAGTTCTGAAGGAGGTGGTTTAGATAATATGTTGGCTTATGTGGATGAATTCGGAAACATTTCTGACACTCCGCCTGATGAAAACGTAAAAAAGAAGGAGATTAAGGCTGAAAACATTGAGATTGGTATCCCTAAAAGAACAGATGTTCCTATTTCGGCAAGTAGAGAAGGTAGAGTCGTATTTTTTAATGATTCTAAAGGATATGGTTTTATCAAAGAAACAGGTACAGAAGAAAAATACTTTGTACATGTTAACGGTTTATTAGAGGAGATTAAAGAGAATGATTTAGTCGAGTTTGAGCTTGAACGAGGAATGAAAGGAATGAATGCGGTCCAAGTTAAAATTGTTGACTTAGTTGCTAAGAAAGAGAGAGAAGAAGCAGAAAAAGCTGCTCTTGAAGCTGAAGAAGCAACAGAAGCTGAGGAGGATGCAGATGAAACTACAGATGAATCAAAGGATTCTGAAGAAGAGAAAAAAGATTAGATTCAATAACTTATTTTAAAAAGCCACTCATCGAGTGGCTTTTTTTGTTTCTAAAAAGTACTCTAACTGCCCAAGGAATTGTTTTTGAGTACTAAATTTACTCAACTCCATTTTTTATTCTTCATTTTGGGCTCTATTAGAACTCTGCATATTTTAGTTACTTTTGCCTAAAACAATCAAATGGCATCATTCCAAGATCTTAATCTAAGTAAACAGTTGCGCAATGCAATAGAAGAATTAGGCTTTGATTCTCCAACACCAATACAGGAGAAATCTTTTCCAGTTGTACTCTCAGGTAAAGATATAGTAGGTATAGCTCAAACTGGTACAGGTAAAACTTTGGCGTATATGTTGCCTATTTTGAGGGATTTGAAATACTCAGAACAAGTAAACCCTAGAGTTTTGGTTTTGGTCCCAACTAGAGAATTAGTACTGCAGGTTGTCGAACGCATAGAGCTATTTGCTCAATATATGACCGTGCGTGTTTTGGGTGTTTATGGAGGTACAAATATCAATACACAGGCGCAGAGAGTTCTTCAAGGAACAGATATAATTGTGGCGACTCCTGGTCGCTTATATGATTTGGTTCTGGCTAACTCCTTGCAACTAAAGGCTATCAAAAAATTAGTCATAGACGAAGTAGATGTTATGCTAGACCTTGGTTTTAGACGTCAAATCACCAATATTTTTGAATTAATGCCCGAAAAAAGGCAAAATATTATGTTTTCAGCGACAATGACTGATGATGTAGCACAATTAATAGACGACTCTTTTGTTGCACCTACAAAAATTTCAATTGCAGTTAGTGGTACGCCGCTTGATAATATTCTTCAATCCTGTTACGAAGTGGAAAACTTCTATACAAAAGTCAATTTATTGAAGTACTTGTTAAGTAAACAAGATGAGTTTAAAAAGGTACTTATCTTCACTTCTAATAAGAAAAGTGCTGATCGTGTTTTTGAACGTTTATCAGAGACATTTGTGGATGATGTCAGTGTTATTCATTCTAATAAATCACAAAATTACAGGATACGGTCTATTGAAGAATTTGATGACGACATTAACAGAATTTTAGTCGCAACAGATGTAATGGCCAGAGGGTTAGATTTAGAAAGAATTACGCATGTTATTAATTTTGATGTTCCGAATTTTCCAGAGAATTATATGCATAGAATCGGTCGAACAGGTCGCGCCGAACAACAAGGACATACGATTTTATTCTCCACAAAAAAAGAGCTAGATGACAAAAATGCCATTGAAAAATTAATGAATTATGAAATTCCTCAAATAGATTTTCCCTCTGAAGTTAAAATTTCAAAAGAACTTACACCAGAAGAAATGCCAGATGATTCTATGGCAGCAAATAGTCTTAATCGAAACACTGAAGTTTCAAATAGGGCTGGTGGTGAAGCATTTCATGAGAAAGCAGAGAAAAACAGAAAAACAAATCAAGGGGGATCGTATAAAAGAGAAATTAAGCGAAAATATAAGAAAGCTCAAACGAGAGGAGATAAGACATATCATAAGAAGCAGAAGAGAGGGTAGTGCTGTAATGGAAGTGCATACCTATTAAATTATGGATTTTCTCTGTGAACCGCTGTATTTTCTCTGTGATTATCTGTGTAAAAGTAAACTAGTATAGAATAAAGTAAATTTGTAATTAATAGGATACCTTTTCGTTCAAAGTGTAACCATAAAAAATTGAATGATGCCATATATTGATGTGATTTCCCATGAGGAAGCAACCGATGATTTAAAGGATATTTATGACAATTTAGTTGCGACTAGAGGAAAGTTGGCAGACGTTCACATGATACAGAGTCTGAATCCTAAAAGTATCGTTAACCACATGGATTTATACATGACCATAATGTTTGGTAAATCTCCATTGAAAAGAGTCCAACGAGAAATGATGGCTGTGGTGGTTTCAAAAGCAAACAATTGTGAGTATTGCCAAATGCATCATGCAGAAGCCGTAAACCATTACTGGAAAGATGATGCAAAAACGAATCAGTTAAAAAAGGATTATTCTCAACTGAGTTTATCTGAATTAGATATGCAATTGTGTGACTTTGCTAAAGAATTGACTGTAAATCCAAATCATGTCAATGAGAAATCAATCGAAACTCTTAAAAATCTAAGTTTAAGTGACAGAGCTGTTTTAGACGCTACATTAGTCATTTCCTACTTTAATTTTGTTAATAGAATTGTTCTCGGACTAGGGTTGGCCGTTAATGAGGATGAATTGAAAGGATATGAGTATGAATAATTATATTTGACCATGGGAAAATTGATTGGCATAGCTACAAGAGTTAAAACTAGAGCAAAAATGGATACTCATTCGTTTTCAGAGATCACCTTTGAAAAAGGAGTTGGAAACGATTCTAGAGGGTTAATTAAAGGAAATAGGCAAGTAACCGTTCTGTCTGAAGAAGATTGGAAAATTGCCCTCAATGAGATTAATTCCGAAGCAAATTGGACAACACGTCGAGCAAATCTGTTGGTCAAAGGTGTGAGCCTTCATAATACAAAAGGAAAAATTCTAACTATTGGAGAAGTCAAACTCGAAATTATGGGCGAACTAAATCCTTGTGGTAGAATGGATGAGCAAGTGAAAGGACTTACCAATGCTTTACTGCCGAATTGGAGAGGTGGGGTAAAATGTAAAATTCTTACTGAAGGAGAAGTGAAAGTAGGTGATTCTTTAGAAATCAATTAACGAAGAATTATCTATACATCACACCGCCACATCGTTTTCTCTCAACGCATCATTCAAGGAAGTTTTTAAGTCTGTTGATGCTTTTCGTTTTCCAATAATCAATGCACAGGGTACTTGAAATTCTCCAGCAGGGAATTTTTTGGTATATGAACCGGGAATCACAACACTTCGTTCTGGAACATAGCCTTTAATTTCTTTGGGCTCAGAGCCAGTCGTATCTATTATTTTAGTTGATTTAGTTAGCACAACATTTGCTCCAAGAACAGCCTCCTTGCCGACGTGCACTCCTTCTACAATAATACAGCGCGAACCTATAAATGCACCTTCTTCAATAATCACTGGAGACGCTTGCAGAGGTTCTAGAACACCGCCAATGCCAACACCGCCACTTATATGAACGTTTTTACCTATTTGTGCACATGAACCCACCGTAGCCCAAGTGTCAACCATTGTTCCGGAATCAACATAGGCTCCAATATTAATGTAAGAAGGCATCATAATTACCCCAGGAGCAACATATGCACCATATCTCGCAATTGCATGAGGCACAACACGAACTCCCAATTCTTTGTAGTTGGTTTTTAAAGCCATTTTATCATGAAACTCGAATGGTCCTACTTCTATGGTTTCCATTTTTCGAATAGGGAAATACATCACAACAGCCTTCTTTACCCATTCATTGATTTGCCACTTTCCATCGTCAAGAGGTTCAGCAATTCTCAATAGACCTTTGTCTATTTCTTCGATTATGTGATTAATGGCGTTTTGGGTCTCTTTTTCTTTTAAAAGTTCTCTATTGTTCCAAGCGTTTTCTATGATTGATCTCATTTGTATTCCTTTTGCTGTAAAGATAGGAATTAAGTGGTTTATAGATGTTTTTTTTTGAATATAGCTTTTAGAGTTTGCCATATTTTATGGCAATTATTTCATTTTCTGTGGTTAATACAAGTCAATAGCTAACAGACAAAAGGCCCCATTCTATCTACTTAATTCCTATCTTTGCTTTATGAGTAAAATAATTGCACTTGACTTTGGACTTAAACGCACTGGACTTGCTATTTCTGACGATTCACAACTGTTTGCTTTTGGTTTAGACACTATTGATTCACAGAACTTAATGATCGTATTAAAAGAATTGTTCACTAAAGAAAATGTGTCAACAATTGTACTAGGTCTTCCAAAACGTCTGAACAACGAAAATACTCATATTACGCAAAATGTGCTGCTATTGAAAGAGGCGTTAGAAAAGGAGTTTATTCTGAAGAAAGTAGAGTTGTTAGATGAACGTTTTACCTCTAAAATGGCAAGTTCAGCAATGCACAAAGCCGGAGCAACAAAGAAACAAAAGATGCAAAAAGGGTTAGTGGACAAAGTAAGCGCTACGATAATTTTGCAAGACTGGTTAGGAAGAAAGTAGAGCCAGTTCAATTTACATTCCATTACTAACCACTTTACTCAACTTCTACATCTTTATCTTCACATCGACACTCACCGGTAAATGATCTGAGTAGCCATATAAATACTTGCGGCCACCATAAGTTCGAAAGGGAATAATATTTCCTTTGTATTCTGTCATTAAGTAATCGAATGAATGAATTTTTCCAGACTTCTTTTTTACACATACTTTACCTGTTTGAAATCCTTTGGAAATCATAATGTGATCTAGAACATTCCATTCTCCTCGGTAATTATGAGAACCACCATAAACTCCAGATTTTTCAGTAATCATGGGCTTTAATATAGAACTTATCATTGAAGGAGCAAGGTTTTCAGGATAGTCGTTGAGGTCACCCATGAAAATTATTTTTGCTTTTGGACTTGCTGTCAAAACAGAATCCAAATACATTTTTGCAGATGTAGCAGCTATCATGCGCTTTGGTTCACTGACAGGCTGTCCACCTCTTCTGCTTGGCCAATGGTTGACCATCACAATAATTTCCTCGTCACCTAGTTTAAATTTTGCCCAAACAATATCTCTGCTTGGAGAAAACGGTTCGGGCATGTCAAAACGAAGAATCCCGGATTCAATAATTGTCATGAGCGTACTGTCATAGATAATTGCATTATCAATGCCTCGTTTATCGAGGCTTTCATAATGAACAACACCGTAAGCACCTTTCATTTGTCCACCATTTACAATGTCTCTCACTACAGCTTCATTTTCAATTTCACACAATCCAAGAATTATAGGGAAATTTAACTCTTCAACAACCTTGTTGATATGTGCAATTTTTGTGAAATATTTTTTCGTGTTCCACTTTTTTTCAGCAGTAGGTAAATACTCCGTGTCATTTTTATCTGGAGTGTTAATAGTGTCAAATAAATTTTCAACATTGTAGAAAGCGATGTTTCTTTCTTGTTGAGCAGTTGTACTCATAGCAACGAATGTAATCGCAATTAGAATGATGTTCTTTATTTTCATATTTTCTTTTTTATTACTTTAATGTGACATAGACATTCTTCTAGTGTCCATTCTTACTCTTCACCTTGAACAAATTTACCTTTACACAGAGAAATTACAAAGATTCCAAAGAAAAGAGTGTCTCTCACTATATACTTTAACTCTATAATACAATCAACTTTCTTGCCATTGGTCCTTCACAAAATACAGCATCCAAGATAGAAATACTTTTTCTAAAACTATTCTCTTTTGGAAAATTTTGAATGTAAGGCGCTTTTTCTATTGCTTGAAAAGAGTTCTTGTTGACAATAGTTAACCTTGAGTCCTCTTTTTCTATTTCTATAAATTCAGAAGAACAGGCGATTGCAGTTCCCAAATCCAACCAATCAATAACCCGCTGTGTAATAGCGAGAGTAAATTGTAGGAAATTACTTTCATCATTAAATAGTAATTCTTTAACCTCCATACTATAGTGGTCAAAATAAGCCGCCGATTGATAAGCACTTGTAATTGCACGCCAATGCCTTATTCTCCAGTTTTCATCATTGGAAAGAACGACTTCATCCGTAGGTGTTTTTGAGCCATTGTTTTTCTTGGTTGGAATGGATAAGGATAAAATCCCGTCCGATCCTAAAATGTCACAACGATTTCGATAAGTTTGCTTTGGAAAATGCTCTTTCGCTTCAATAATAACATTTTTGTGCTTTGCCAACTCTTGAAAGTAAGCAATGCTACCAAAATAGGAGGTAGGAAGAGTAATTGACACTATTTAATGAAGCTAAATAGACGTTCCCATCGAATTCCTTGATAGGGATCCTTTGAGAACCAAACCATAGAAGCTTTTCCGACAACATGATCTTCTGGAACAAAACCCCATATTCTTGAATCGGCAGAATTGTAGCGATTATCTCCCATCAGCCAATAGTAGTTCATTGCAAAAGTATATTGAGTAACTTTCTTACCATCAATGTAAATTCCATCGTCTTTTTCAGACAAAGAATGACCTTCGTAGGCTGTTATGATTCTTCTAAACCAGGGAATATTAATTTCATTAAGTTCAATTGTTTGTCCTGCAAAAGGTATCTGAAAGCGTTGAAAATTAGTAATATTATTATTAATATTAACATCTTTAGGGAAGGTGCCTAAATTTTCTATCATCTGACCTGTTGTAAATCTTCCAGTACTGTCCTTAGATGCATATGGAGTGAGGTTTAATTCAAAAGTCGCATAAGGAAAATCCTTAACTAGTTTCTTTTTTTGAGATCTTGTCAAGTTCATAACATAACCAGAGCTTTGCATAGGAAAGTAATCTCCTCTTTCTACACCGCCTCGGTTTCTTTCCAGCCCGTACTTTTGTACCATGACATCCTTGCTTGGTATGTCTATGCTGTCAACAAAATATTGTAAATTTTGTGTTTCTTTAGGCTCATTAGCGATCTTATCATTAATGTATAAAACAGAATTTTTTATTTCAACAAAATCACCCGCAACTCCAACGCAACGCTTTATGTAATTTTCTCGCTTATCAACAGGTCTGTATATTAATCCATAGTGTTCAATTCTATCCTGAATTTGAGGTGACATACCTCCTCTAGAAAAAGTAACCCCCGAAGCAATGCTTTTACGAGCTACATCTTTCCAGTATTCCATATTGGTGATAAAATCGTCACCTTTTGTCATTTCAATTCTTTTACTCGCTTGTTCTCTAGCGAATTGATTTAGATTTACCAGATTATACTGATCTAAGGGACTAGCATTTCTAATACTATCAGAAATTAATTTTGTTAAAGATTCAATATAGGCTTCGTTTTTATCGATCTTCTTCCAAAAATAAAGTGCCTCATCCAATAATATTCCGTGATAATCATGGCCCATCAAGCCGTTCGGCATTCTTGGGTCATAAACTGCGGTATCTCCTGACGGATAATTAAATACAACCACATCGTTTCTAGTTACGTCTGAAAAGCCAGGCATTCTCGTATAGTCTGAAGTTTCTAAACCTGCGTAGGATCGTATGTTTACCCATGGAACAGTATTGTGGACCAAAGGATAGGAGAGAGGCGTCACAGGAACCTTCGGTCCATAAGCCAGTTTGTTAACGAATAAAAAATCGCCGACTAATAATGTCTTTTCCATAGAACCTGTTGGGATTTGAAACGGTTCAAAAACATACGTTCTAATGATACTGGCAGCAACTAAGGCAAACATTAATGAGTCTCCCCATTCCTTGACTTTCGTTTTTTCTCCAGGTTTATGGCGTGTAACAGCTGCAATGCCTAAGGCAAGTACATGCCCAATTACAGGTAAAGTCAAAAACAGAGCAAGGTGATCCCCCCATTCTCGCTCACCTAATTCTTTGCTATTTGCCCAATTGGTTTCTGGAAGAATGTCATTTTCTGATTGCGAAATCTTCGTCATAATCACATATGGAAAGAAAACACCTTGTAGAGTATCTACTAAAGAATAATAACCAAATCGTCTGATGTAAGAAACGTTTGCAACGGACCACATAACCAAATGAACACCCGGAAATAAAAGCAATAACGCCCACCAAGGTTTTTTAGATCCAATTTTGAATGCTACGTAGTAATTGTAAACAGGAACGAATGCTTCCCATGATTTATGTCCTGCTTGTGGAAAACTTTTCCACCAAAGTGCAATGTACGGGTGAACTAATATGAAAATATAAAAATAAAGTACGTTCATGTTTAATTTTTTATCACATCTTCCATAGTGAAGATGCCTTTTTTATTTTGAACCCATTCAGCAGCAAGAACAGCACCCAGTGCAAACCCTTGTCTGCTATGAGCAGTGTGTTTAATCTCTAATGTGTCTATTTCTGACGAATAACTGACCTCGTGTGTGCCCGGCACTCCTTCTATTCTATGTGAAACTACTCCAAATTGACCTAAAACGGTTCTTGGGGATTCGTTCTCATTATGTATCCATGAGCTAATGTTTTTATTTTCCACTAATATATCATTGGCTAAAGAAGTTGCAGTTCCGCTCGGAGCGTCAATTTTTTGAGTGTGATGAGTTTCAGATATTTCCACGTTGTATTCTCTGTGAGTTGACATCAATTCTGCTAACCTTTTGTTGAGTTCAAAGAAAATGTTTACCCCAATGCTAAAATTGGAAGCATAAAGTAAAGTTCCTTCATTTTCCGTGACAATATCTCGAACGTAAGGCAATTGACTATCCCAAGAAGTTGTTCCAACTACTATAGGAGTCTTTTTCTTTGAACAAAACTCAATGTGTTTCGCTGCAAAATGCGGAACGGTAAATTCAATCGCAACGTCAATATTGTCGAAATTAAGTTCTTCAATGGAGTGCTCGCTATTTGACTTTCCTGTGATGGTGTGCCCTCTAGATAAAGCAATATCTTCGATGATTTTGCCCATTTTTCCGTAACCTATTAATGCGATGTTCATAGAATAACAAAAGTAAAGTTTTAGCTAGAGTAGGCAAGTCATTTAACGAAAATTAAGGGTTAACCTAAGTCCAGCAGTTCTATAATCCATCATAACTGGATCAAAATGAATGGATAGATCCTCGGATACATCGAAATTAACGAAATGCGCCTCGACTCCAGCATCCGCCAATTGAAATAAATACACGATTCCAACCCCCATTATGAATAAATCTCTACGGGTTACGGTCTGAGTGTACAATGTAAGAATTCCTTCATCGTCATACGCCGCCCAGTCAGCACTTGTTGGAAGAAGATCTTGTCTGTTCTCGTATTCTAGTCTCAATTCTTTTTGAAGTCCTTGATTTTTAATTAAATAATAAGATGTAACTCCAAGTCCCGCATAGATCAGTGGAACCTTCCAAAAGGCTTTTTTTTTCCCTTTAGGCATAGCAAGGTGATTGTATATTTGGCCTGCCCCTGGCACAATTGCAGATAGCAGTAGCGCTTTTTTAACAGAATGTGGTTTAACGCTGTCTTGAACTTTTATCGAATTTTCCACAACCAAACTGTCTTGAGAGAAACTTGCAAAAGCACAGAACAAGAACAACAATAGAGTGAATTTCATTCTAAGAAATGTTAATTAAGAATAGAAACGAATGAGAATGTATGTTCTTGCATTTTTGTTGAATAATTTAGCGTTTAGCCGTTTTATTTATTCAATAACTTCATGATACGACCTAAATCATCATCTGAATTGAAGTTTAAGACAATTTTACCACCACCTTTTGGTAATTTTTGTATGTTAACTTTAGTAGAAAGCACATCACTCAACCGTTCTTTAAACGCAATCTCTCCAGTTGAAATTGAAGGCGAACTTCCTTTCGAATAGTTCCTTTTGGAAGCACTTACGTGCCTTAAAGATTCTCCCCGCAGAATAGCTTCTATGTCTCGAACTGATAAATTTTCCTCCACAACACGATTAAATAAGGCAACTTGCATATCTTCACTACCGGCAGAAACTAGTGCTCTTGCATGTCCCATAGTAATTTCGTTTCCAAGTACACCTGCTTGAATATCAGCAGGTAACTTAAGTAGTCTTAAATGATTAGTTATACTTGATCTACTTTTAGATATCTTAGTGCTTAATTGTTCTTGTGTTAAATTACATTCGTCAATAAGTCGTTTGTAGGACAACGCAACTTCGATCGGATTTAGGTCTTCACGTTGAATGTTTTCCACCAACGCCATCTCTAGCATGGTCTGGTCATTCGCTATTCGAATGTATGCTGGAACAAGTTCCAACCCAGCCAATTGAGAAGCTCTAAACCGTCTTTCTCCAGATATGAGTTGATAACGATCTCTTCCAAGCTTTCTAACCGTAAGAGGCTGAATGATTCCATGTGCTTTAATAGACTCGCTTAATTCAAGTAAAGCATCCTTCTCAAAATTTTCTCTTGGATTAAAAGGATTGGCTTCGATGCTTGAAATTGGAATTTCAGAAATTGAACCCACACTAGCAGCGAGTCCAGAATTGGATGTAATATCCGTATCGGCACTTTCCAGTAGTGCACTCAATCCTTTGCCTAACGCAGATCGTTTCTTCGTATTAGAGCTCATTACTAATTCTTATTTTTTTGTCGTTGTTGGCTATTTTGGTCAAATCATTTTTTTGAAGCAATTCCCGTGCAAGGTTCAGGTAATTCACAGATCCTTTACTTGCCGCATCATGCATGATAATAGTTTCACCATAACTAGGTGCTTCGCCCAGTTTTGTGTTGCGGTGAATCACTGTGTCAAATACCATTTCTTGAAAATGCATTTTTACTTCTTCTACAACTTGATTGGCAAGTCGTAAACGTGTGTCATACATTGTTAATAAAATACCTTCTATTTCTAACTCGGTGTTTAGGCGACCTTGCACAATTTTAATAGTATTTAATAGTTTGCCAAGGCCTTCCAACGCATAATATTCACATTGAACAGGAATAATAACAGAATCAGCTGCAGTTAATGAGTTTACTGTAATTAAACCTAAAGAAGGGGAGCAGTCAATGATAATGAAGTCGTACTGATCTTTGATTTTATCCAAGGCAAACTTGAGCATATGCTCGCGATTAGGAAGGTTAATCATTTCTAATTCGGCACCTACTAAATCTATATGTGATGGGAGAATGTCTAAGTTAGGATTGTCTGTTGAAATGATATAGTCCGTTGGGTCAGTTCCATTTATTAAGCAATCGTAAATGTTCTTTGAATTATTAGGGTCAAGCCCAACTCCAGAAGTCGCATTAGCTTGAGGGTCAGCATCTACAATTAACGTTTTGTATTCTAACACACCTAAACACCCGCTCAAGTTTATTGAACTAGTTGTTTTTCCTACTCCTCCTTTCTGATTCGCTATTGCAATTATTTTACCCATTTATCCAAAAATTGAAGAATAAAGATACGATTATTTAGTCTGTAAATAAAGAAAACTTTTCAGTAGTTATTAACGATTGTTAATAGAGTTTATGCTATGAATTCATCAGTTATAAATTCATTATCTTAATAGGAATCAACTTTAAAGGTCGTCGAAACTAACTTCCTCAGACGTTGATTCTGATTGATACGTCTCTGTTTTATAATCTCCAGTGGCATTTAATTCAGTAATTTTCTCAACTACATCTAGTAAGCCGTCTGAAAATTTTTCAAAATCTTCTTTGTACAAAAATATTTTGTGCTTTTGGTAGAATTCTTTTCCGTCAACAAAGGTTTTCTTGCTTTCAGTCATGGTGATGTATAAATCACGTCCTTTTGTTGCTTTAACATCAAAAAAATAGGTTCTTTTACCCGCTCTCACCACTTTTGAATACACTTCATCCTTATTATCGTAATTCATAACCTTGTTCTTTTTGTTAAATTTTCTTTAGCAAATATGGTATTTTTTTTTGAAGGTAGCTGTAAAATAGTTTTATTTTGAAAAAAAAAATTCATAGAATGACTTAGAGTCATCCTATGAATAAATTGAATACAGCTTCTAAAACGCTATTGCTTCATCATTCTTTTTGTGGCAACGATTTTACCGTCAGCAACTAGAGAATAGGTATAAACACCCGTGCTTAAGTCGTTTGCATAAACGTTAATTTGACCATTACCTCTGTCGTCTATGTCAACAGTGTTGATTAACTTACCCATTCCATCGTAAAAGTGAATTTGTGCTTTTTGTACAGACTCTGGAATTGAAAAAGTAATCACTGTTCTTTCTGCAAAAGGATTTGGAACATTTTGATTTAAAACAATGTTGTTTTTATCAGAAAGCTCAACATCGATAATTGTTTGCAAGCGCTCTTGTACCTCTTCAGGTGTAGATTCAACTGACATAGAATTCATTTGACACAATGCAGGAAGAATTGCACTCAGACAGTTTTCCAGTTGTGTGAGACGATCGTTGAGAGATTCGATAAGAGAGTCACTTTGATTCAACTCTATCTGTAAACTGTCAATAATAGAATTATTGTCTTTTACATTTGCAATTAGCATAGGAACAAAGTCCTTATAGTCAAGTGTTTTGAACGAGTACGCAGGATTAATTAAAACTCCCAATGAGTCTTTTTCAGCTGGGAGCGTATTTTCATACACAACCTCGGGAATTACTGCTTCAACTTCCTGTGCTATTAAACCATATTTTAAACCAGAAGGTAAGGATAACCTTGGATTAACTGAATTGTCATAGTTAAATGTTACAGGATTTAATTGATTAATAATGCTTCTTGCATTCGCATTTTGTAATGATTCGATGTTTGATTTTAAATTAGCATCAGATGCTTGCGTTAATATACCATTTACGTACACATCTCCATTGAACCATCCTGCCCAATTATCAGCAGCTCCACAAGAATTTGCGCCATCAACTGTCGCATAAATTCCAATATTAGAGGTTGAGCTACCTGTTGCTCGTGTAAAAATACCAAAACTTTCTCCCCCAAGACATAAACCAGATGGTGGTTCTGAAACGAATTGTCCTCCATAAGAAAAAGCACCAGTGGCAATAGATTGTCCTCTAACTCCAATGTTGACTCCTGCGCCAAATGCTTCTCCACGTACTCCTTCAACTCTTGTTGAAGTAATAACACTAATTCCTTGCCCTAAAAGACCAATAATAGATTTGTCTGCATGCAAACCGTAAACCGTTCCTTTAGCACCAGAATACTGATCGGGTGCGAAACCGATATTATTTGGATCCATAAATGTTAAAAAATGTGCACCTGTTTGTTCCGTTGTATTGAATAGATTCAATTTTGCAGATGCTCCAAGAACATAATTTTGTGGATTGATTGGGGAAACTGGAGCTCCAGGAGTAAATGGTTGTGCCCCGATGGAGATCCTCTCAATTCCTTGTGTATTAGAATTATTATTGGAAGTAGAAAAAATCAAATCATTGCCATTTAGCGGAATTTCAGAATCATGTAATAATTCTGCGGGGCCATTAAATAAAACAGTATTTGCTATTACCTCTTGTCCTAGTTGAACATTGTCTGTAGGATTAATAGTCAGACCATTGTCTGCTGTGACAGGAGATCCTGTAAGGCCACTTGCATCAACATATATAATATCTCCTTCTAAATCCACAGCAAGAACTCCTAACCCTGGATTATCTAGGTATGGGTTCGAATTTGATGTTAAATCTGAAAATCGAAGTCCAGAAAAACCAGTTGCGTTAATTGCACCAACGCCAGGATTGTTATTGTCTGTCTGGTCATCAACTAAATTTGCTCCTGTCAGCGGTAAACCTGTTGTTTGGTCGTAAAAGTCAGAATTTATTTCTACACGATTACCAGGTGCTATTGTGCCTATACCTAAAAAGCCGCTTGCTTCCATAGTCATCAGCTGATCAATACTATTAAACCATCCAAAAATTCGTCTATTTTCTACAACGTTAATTCGCGCTAAATTGAGATTAGAACCTGCTGGATCATAAGATTTAGCTGAAAAGAAACGTGTTATAGGATTGATGTTGGTAGCAATATCTTGACCATTGACGATACTCCCTAACGTATTCAATGCAGGGTGGAAATTATCACTCTGTTTTGCCATTAAAGTGGGCGAAAATATAGAACCTGTGGTTGTTATATTAACAAACGAGATATAAGCATTGGGATCGTCTTCAATTCTTGCTCTTAACAACAACTCTCCAAAAGTTGACCCCGCAGGGTTTGGGGTATTGATATCAACGTGAAAAATAGGGTTTGAATTGTTCAATCCTAAAAAACCACTTGTATTAATACCATTTCCTGGCGGAGCTGTAAACTGTGTTGGATTTAGATGCATTCTCTCCACATCATCTGTATAAAACTTCATGGCCAAATTTTCTCTTTGCCTTACTTGAGCCAATCCAGATTTTGTAATTCCCACTTGAAAACCATCAGTGGCTAAACTACCAATAGTGTTATTGGTAAAGCGAATATTCGTGTTGCCTGAATTTTGATGTAAATGCAAACGACTACGAGCAATAAAGTTTGCAGGTAAGTTGTTTCCCATCGCTACACGACCGGCAGCATTACCTGTGCCAAAACCAAAAATAGTCATGCGGTTTATACCGTTGGTGTAGGTGTAAATTGGTGAGTTGAAATTAGTTCCAAAAATATTTGAATTGGCGGGAAAACCTCCAATTGGATTATTACCACCTCTTCTCCAAAAAGTTCCTGCACCAGCACTCCCTGTTGGTGCTTGTTGTGCATAAATAAAACTACCTATTAACAAGGTGCTTATTAACATTGTTATTTTTTTCATTGTAATAAAGTATTTTACCTTATTACTTGTACAAACCCTTTAAATGTTTCTTCTTTTGTAGTTATCAGATAATAATACGTTCCTTCGACTAATTCATTGCCATTGGTGGTTCTTCCGTTCCAATCGAATTCATTGCTATTGCTTTCAAACAGTTGCTGCCCCCAACGATTATAAATAACCATCCTTTCGTATGGGAAGTTCAATTGAAAAATATCGTTAGTTCCATCACCATTTGGTGTGATAATATTTGGTATTACAATCGCTTGTTCTACTTCTTCCAGTTCAAGCCCATCTATATAGTAATAACTATTGATCAGAGAAGGAGTGGCTCCTGGTACACTTGTGATAGTATCCATACTTGTCGTGTCAGAGTAAAATCCAATTGTTATGTATTCTTCATCTCCATCGGCAATAAAATTCCCTTCAATTGTTGTCCAACCTACTGTATCAGTAATAAACCCATTATTACTAACAATTTGTGGCATTACATTAAATAAGGGTTTGGAATCATTAGAATTAACACTAGTTTTGGTAAACCAAGCACCGATTTTTTGTATAGCATAGTCACTTCCATTTGATAAGTTTACATTGAAGGATAATCTATAACTCAGACCTTGTGTTAATGAAGAATTCAATTTTGCTTGGATATATTCAAACCAAGATGGTTCTCCCGTTTCGACTAAGAGTAATATTCCTACATACCCATTTCCATCAAAAGCAAGTTGGTAGCCAAGTCCGTTACTTGGAACACCAACAGAACCGATGTTACAACTATTATAATAGTCGCTTGTTGCAAAAGTAGGAGAATACCAACCTAATGCATAATCAATTTGGTAGTTACCAGACGTTGAAAATGCCGTGGGACACGTATCAAATACCTCAAAAGATGGATTAGGCACTAAGTTTTGTGCTAAGCCTAAATTAGAGATAAGTATTGCTAATATAAAAAGGGTTTTGTTCAAGTAATAAAATTTGTTTTAATAAATTTTCTTTTCCAAAATGTCGCTTTTGGCCGGTCGAGTCTTTTCATCTATCTAATAGACGAATGTAAACATAAAATAGTTGAAAAAATACCCCAAGGGGGTTAAGTGTGTGCAAAAACTTTATAAATTGTAGCCTTGTAGCCTTGTAGCCTTGTAGCCTTTAATGTAGTTCATAAACAGCGTTTTTAGAGCTTTAATTTAGTTTATTTTACAGAAAAAAGCTATTATTTGTAGAACGAATTACCAAAATAGGGTTGGGAGTGAGCGTTTTTTGTTTAAAAGTTTAGAAGTAGGCATAAAAAGGCTATTATATTTTGAGTAAACTGTCTTCTCTTTGCCTTACTTGAGCCAATCCAGATTTTGTAATTCCCACTTGAAAACCATCAGTGGCTAAACTACCAATAGTGTTATTGGTAAAGCGAATATTCGTGTTGCCTGAATTTTGATGCAAATGCAAACGACTACGAGCAATAAAGTTTGCAGGTAAGTTGTTTCCCATCGCTACACGACCGGCAGCATTGCCTGTGCCAAAACCAAAAATGGTCATGCGGTTTATACCGTTGGTGTAGGTGTAAATTGGGGAATTCCACATTGTGCCAAAGATATTAGGAGCACCACCTCCAGCAGTATTTCCTCCCCTTCTCCAATTAGCATTTGGATTGGCGGTTCCAGATGGAGCCTGTTGACCATAAATGAAGCTACCTATTAACAAGGTGGCTATTAACGTTGTTATTTTTTTCATCGTAATAAAGTATTTTACCTTACTACTTGTACAAACCCTTTAAATATTTCCTTTTCTGTAGTTATTAAATAGAAATACGTGCCATTTCGTACTTCTGTTCCACTTTTGGTCTTTCCGCTCCAAAATGAGTCATCATTGTAACTTTCAAACAGTTTTTGTCCCCAACGATTATAAATAATTACATTCTCGTATGGAAAATTTAACTGAAAAACATCGTTAGTTCCATCATTATTTGGAGTGATAATGTTAGGTATTACAATTTCTGGTGTGACCTCGTTTAATCCAATGCCATCTATATAATAATAGCTAAAGATTGCAGTTGGGTCAGCAAAAATACTTGTTCTTAAAGTATCAATATTATTGGTGTCTATGAAATAACCAATAGTTAAATATTCCTCTCCACCATTTGCAATAAAATCACCTTCAATTTTAGTCCACGAGACACTATCATTAAGAAATCCTGTAGTATTTTCTATTTGGGGTAATGACGAAAATAAAGAAGTAGTATTATTGGATGACACAGCATTTGGCGTAAACCAAGCACCAATTTTTCGGATAGCATAATCACTAATATTACTGTGATTAACATTAAAAGAAAAATTGTATTTACTCCCTTTTTTTAAAGGTTCACTAGTCTTAATCTGTATATATTCAGTCCAGCTAGGTTCATTTTCTTCAATTAGAAGTAAAATACCTGCATAAGCCACGCCATCGTACGGAGGTTGATACCCCATAAAATTTGAAGGTGCACTAACATTGGTTATATTACATACGTTAAAGTAATCACTTGTTGCTAGTGTTGGTATTTGCCATCCTAAAGCATGCTGTAATTGAAAATTATTAGGTTGAGACTCACTACTCGGACACGTATCATAAATCTCAAAGCTTGGGTTAGGCACTAAGTTTTGTGCAAAGTCAAAGTTTGAGATAAGTATTGCTACTATAAAAAGGGTTTTGTTCAAGTAATAAAATTTGTTTTAATAAATTTTCTTTTCCAAAATGTCGCTTTTGGCCGGTCGAGTTTATGTGTCTAATATCTTAGACGAAAATAAACAAAGAAAAGTTAGAAAAATACCCCAAGGGGGTTAAGTGTGTGCAAAAATTTTATAAATTGTAGCCTTGTAGCCTTGTAGCCTTGTAGCCTTGTAGCCTTTAATGTAGTTCATAAACAGCGTTTTAGAGCTTTAATTTAGTTTATTTTACAGAAAAAAGCTATTATTTGTAGAACGAATTACCAAAATAGGGTTGGGAGTGAACGTTTTTTGTTTAAAAGTTTAGAAGTAGGCATAAAAAGGCTATTATATTTTGAGTAAACTGTCTTCTCTTTCTCTTTGTCTTACTTGAGCCATTCCAGATTTTGTAATTCCCACTTGAAAGCCATCAGTGCCTAAACTACCAATAGTGTTATTGGTAAAGCGAATATTCGTGTTGCCTGAATTTTGATGCAAATGCGAAGTTGAAATGAAATATTTATTAGATTTTGAAAAAAATAAAATCAATCCTCCTTTTCCATCAACTGTTTTTTGTATAACTTAGCGTACCCACCATTCAATGCCATTAATTCTTTGTGTGTTCCCTTCTCAATCACCTCTCCATTTTCTATATTGAGCACTAAGTTGGCATTTCTAATGGATGAAATTCGATGACTAACTACCAAAGAGGTCATCTTCCTTTTGGCTAAGTTGGCAAGAATAATTTCTTCTGTTTCTGTATCAACAGCAGATAGAGAGTCGTCGAGTAGTAGTAGTTTTGGTTGTCTAATCAGCGATCGAGCAATGCTTACTCGTTGTTTTTGTCCTCCAGAGAGGTTCACACCACGCTCTCCGAGAAGTGTATCAAATCCCTCTTTGAAATCTATGATGTTGTGGTGCACGTGAGCTTCTTTTGTAGCTTCTACTAATCGTTCTTCTGCTACATCATCATCTAAACAACCAAAAAGAATATTGTTTTTAATCGTGTCAGAGAACAGGAATACATCTTGAGGAACAACTCCTGTTTGATTTCTAAATTCGTCTAAATTGATGGAACTCAAAGGAAGATCATCAATGAGAATTTCTCCAGAATCCGCTTCGATATGACGCATAAGAAGGTTAAGGATAGTTGATTTACCGCTACCTGTTCTTCCAACAATGCCTAGAGACTTGCCAGGTTCAATGATAAAGCTAAGGTTCTTTATAGCAGTATGACCAGAATTAGGATAGGTATAAGAGACATTTCTGAATTCAATTCTACCAGAAAAGGAGAAAGGTGTATGCACAGTGTTATAAATCTCTACTTCTTCTTCCATAAACTCATTAATTCTGGTTTGACTAGCCGCCGCACGCTGTACCATGGCGGTTACAAAACCAATTGTTGCAAATGGCCAAGTTAACATATTTACAAAGAAAATAAATGTCAAAATATTTCCCAAAGAAATTTGTTCGTCATAATGAAGAAGACCTCCAATGTAAATACTCAAAATCGTACTGATGCCAATTAACACAAATATTGTTGGCATAAATAAAGAATTAACCAAGACCAATTTCATGTTCTCCTTTTTGTAATTCTCTGCAGATTCATTGAATTTCGATTGCCGTTCTCCAGTTCGTCCATAAGCCTTGATTACCCTTATTCCCGTAAAAGTTTCTTGCACGATATTGGACATGTGTGACTGTTCTTCTTGCACCGAAGTACTAATAGAATTTATTTTGGAAGACACTCTGTATATAATTAATGACATAATCGGCAAAGGAATCAATACAAACATTGTCAAATATGGACTTATGGCAACCATGTTTTTTATAACTAGCACTGATAGAATGACAAGATTGATTGAATACATAATTCCAGGTCCTAGATACATTCTAGTCTTATTGACGTCTTCTGAGATTCGGTTCATTAAATCACCAGTGTTATTTCTTTTGTAAAAAGAAAAACTCATTTTTTGGTACTGCTGATAAATTTCATTTTTTAAATCATATTCAATCAACCTGGACATGATAATGATTGTTTGTCGAGTCATAAATAGAAAAACAGCCGACAAAAGTGATAGAAGCATGAAATATCCGCCTGCTCTTAATGCATAAATCAATAAACTTTCTCCAGAATCAACACTATTCCATGATTTAAGCTCATCAACAATTTTCCCAAAGTAATTGGGCATCTCAACCCGAAACCAATTCGATCCAATGATGAAAATAGCACCCAGTAGTAAATGCCATTTGTACTTTATTAAATATTTGTTGAGATAGCTCAGCGACTTCATCCGAAAATTCCTATTTTTGCCATGCTATTTTACATGACGTTGTAAAAGTAAATAAATTTGTACACAAGATTTACTATCTAGTATGTTTGAAGTAAAAAAAATTGAGGACACAAACCTCGCAGAGAATCCAGTAATTGCTCAAATGAGCAAATACAATCATGAACAATTATTGTTCTGCAATGATAACGCTACCGGTTTGAAAGCAATTATTGCTGTTCATAACACTATTTTAGGACCGTCTCTTGGCGGAACAAGAATGTGGAATTACAAAACTGAAATGGATGCTCTAAACGATGTTCTTCGTTTATCTAGAGGAATGACCTATAAAAATTCTATTTCAGGATTGAATTTAGGTGGAGGTAAAGCGGTAATAATTGGTGACGCAAGAAAGCAAAAATCAGAAGCTTTGATGAGAAGATTCGGAAAATTTGTAAACAGTCTTGCTGGTAAATACATTACAGCAGAAGATGTTGGTATTTCTCCAATAGATATGACTTATGTCAGCATGGAAACTGATCATGTGGTTGGATTACCAGGGAAAAGTGGAGATCCTTCTCCAGTAACTGCTCATGGTGTATATGTTGGGATGAAAGCCTGCGCGAAAGTGCAATTTGGTTCAGATTCTTTGGCAGGTAAAAAAGTTGCCGTACAAGGTGTTGGACACGTTGGAGAATATTTGGTAAAATCTTTAGCCAAAGAGGGAGCTCAAGTATATATCGCAGATATTTACGAGCCGACTTTAAAAAGAGTATCTAAAGAATATGGAGCAAAGGTAGTTGGCTTAGAAGAAATCTACGACATTGATATGGACATCTACGCACCATGTGCTTTAGGAGCAACTATTAACGACGATACATTGTCACGATTAAATTGTTCTATCATAGCTGGTGCGGCTAACAATCAATTAAAGCTAGAAGATATTCATGGACGTGCAGTGATGGAAAAAGGAATGATTTATGCTCCCGATTTCGCCTTAAATGCTGGTGGAGTTATCAATTGCTATTCTGAAGTGAAAGGACTGTCTCCTGAATGGGCAATGAGTAAAGCAGACCAAATTTATGACACGATCGAAAACATTATAAAACGTTCTCAAAATGAAAACGTGCCAACCTATCAAATAGCAAATAAAATGGCTGAAGAAAGAATTGAGTCGATCAGTAAAGTTAAACTTCCCCTTTAAGCCTTATGCTAAACAGAAGACATTTAAGAATAAAAGTATTGCAATCTCTTTATTCTTTTTATCAATCGAAAGATGATAACTATTCAAATGCTGAGAAAGAAGTATTGACCGGTTTGGAAAGAATCTATGATCTTTATTTATACTTGATGCTTACTTTTTCTGAATTAAAAAGCATTTCTGAAAATAGAATGGCAGAAAGTAAAAGGAAGATTAGACCTACTGAGGAGGATTTGAACCCAAATTTAAAGTTGGTTAACAACAGAGTAATTGAATGTCTTGAAAAACAGGTCAATTTAAGGGCTGAATCTGAGAGTAGAAAGGTAAACTGGATTGGGGATGTTAATCAAGAGATGTTTAGAAAGATGTTCTTGCATATTCGTGAATCAGAAATTTTTGATCAATTCATGAATAATGAAATTGTTGGTTTTGAAGAAGATAAAGCATTTGCGATTGCCTTGTTCAAAACGGAAATAGCAAACTTTCCGCTTTTGTATGACTTTTTTGAAGAGAAAAGCATTTATTGGATAGATGATATTGATTTGGCATGCACAATGGTTGTTAAGACATTAAAAACCTTTGAAGAAAATGGAGACTGTGAAATTCTTAGTCTCTATAAAGATAAAGAAGATGAACTGGATTTTGTTCGTCAATTATTGCGTAAGACGATTGTTCTTGACATAGAGACAGAGAAATTGATAGATGAATTAACCAGTAATTGGGAATTGGATAGAATTGCGAAAATGGATGTTATACTTATGAAAATGGCCATAGCAGAATTGCAAACATTCAATAGTATTCCCACAAAAGTTACATTGAACGAGTACATTGAGATTTCAAAATATTACAGTACACCAAAGAGTAATGGTTTTATTAATGGAGTGTTAGATAAGGCAATTCATCGTCTAGAAAAGGATGGAAAAATAAATAAAGTAGGAAGAGGTTTAGTTAATTAGAATAGAAAAAATATGAAATTTTTATTAGTAGTATCGGTAGCGTTTTTATTTGCATCGTGCGGTGAGAATGCAGATGTTGTTGTAGGAAATAAAACAACGATGGAAATCATTTCAGTTTTTGATGCTGGAGATGTGTATAAGGGAGAAGTGATAACTGCAAAGTTTACCATTAAAAACACAGGTGATTACCCATTAGTTATAGGTGAAGTGAAAGGTTCTTGTTCTTGCACAGTGGCTGAAAAACCAGAGGAGCCAATTCTACCTGGAGGAGAAAGTGAGGTTGTAGCTTATGTAAACACTGATAAATTACAAGCTGGACCGATACTTAAATCTGTGAGAATTATCTCTAACACAGACCCTTCAATAAATGAGGTAATTATCAAGGCAAACGTAATGAGAAAGTAAATAAGAATAGTAATAGTTAAAAGATAAATTATGGATCAAATAGTAATGTTGTTGTTGATTTTAGTAGTGTTCTACTTTTTTATGATCAGACCACAAATGAAAAAGCAAAAAGAATTAAAGTCATTTAGAGCAAATTTAGGTGTTGGTGATAAAGTTGTCACCATTGGAGGTATTCATGGCAAAATTTTAGAAGTGGCAGAGTCAACAATCTTAATTTCTTGTGAAAGCGGAAAATTACGTTTAGATAAGTCCGCCGTTTCTAATGGTGCCGACACTAAATTGGTTCAGCCTGCGAAATAAAATGATTTAGAAAAGGAAGGTTGAAGTTTACTTTACCTTTTTTTTCTTTTTGTACTTTTTGCGTGATGCCTTTTTCGCTTTATTATAATCTTTTTTTCTTGCTTTAAAATCAGCTTTTTTCATTAGACGCATAGATTTGTCGAATTTAATTTTGCCAGTCTCTATATCATTGATCACGGCTTCTGTTATCCAATCATCGCCTGTTGCATCATAGGTAGCGTTTAGATTCTGACCGAATACTTTAGCCATTCCTGTGTACATTGCCGTCTGAAAAGCGCCTCTGTAGTTTTTTACCACATTGTTAACGGTCATTCCCGTTTCACGATGTATCAACTTCATCAATAAATTTCCCTCACTCTGATAGAGGTCCTTTATATTGAAAGTAAATTGATCCTTTAATTTTTGATGCGCCTTTTTGCTGTATTTTTTCTTTTTTCGTTTCTTTTGTATGTCCACAAGATCAGCTTCATATTGGTCGATCAGTTCTTTTGCTTTCAAGGCCATAGGGTAGGTTCTCCTTAATAAATGAAGTTGTCTTCTGTATTTTTGTTTATAGTTGCGATCAACACGCATTTCTGGAATTTCTTGGTCTTTTGTAGCCATCAAATTATCCTGGCTCAATGAAACCATAGAAAAACTCACTATGAATACCGAAATGATAATTTTTACCATAGATTTCTGTTTTTTCTATCGATTATCAGATAGAAGTTTGTATTATTGAATCAAATATGTTGCCAAATAACAATAAATGAAGCAATTCTTACTTATAATAACGTTAATTTCTATCTTTAGTTGCAAAACTGAAACTGAAAATTCTATTGACCCTGAGATAGTTAGTGATTCTATTCCAGAATTGGTGGATACTCAAGAGTTGGATTCAATTATTGTCTCCGACTATGACATGACTGATATCGACACAAAAGATGTAAAGGAATTTAAGGAGAATTTGGTTAAGATTGAAGAGGAATTTGGTGAACAATGGGATTTCTGTACTTGTATAGTGAAGGGTGATTCTATTAATAAGGCATTTATGGATCCTGGGATTTCGGATTCAGAATTTAATCGATTATCAGAGCGTTTCGATGTAATAGATGAAAAGTGCAAGGCGTTTAGAGTTCAGAATCCTAACATTACGCCTACAGAAAGGGCGGCTCATGAGAAAAAAGTGAAGAAATGTCTAAAAGAGGCTGGACTAAAATAGTATAAGATGGAATTTCAAGAAGTAATGGATTTCCTTGAAAGCAAGGGGAATGAATCAACATGCAAAATTTATAAGAAGCACGGGGCTCCAGAGAATATGTTTGGTGTCAAAGTTTCGGACTTAAAAATAATTCAAAAGAAGATTAAAATTGACCACGATCTGGCCATGGAATTGTTTGATACGGGTAATTCCGACGCGATGTATTTTGCCGGTTTAATAGCCGATCCTAAACAATTTTCCGAAAAAGATTTTGAGAAATGGGCGAAAAATTCTCTTTGGTATATGATTGCAGAATATGCTGTAGCATGGAATTTGGGTGAATCCGATTTATGGATGAACCTCTGTCTAAAATGGATAAACAGCGAAGACGAGAAATTGGAGGAAGTTGCATGGGCAGCCCTCGGTTGTGGTTTAGGATATGTATTAAGTGATGAAATTGATGTTAATGTTCATAAGAAATTACTCGCTAGAGTTGAGAAGGAAATTCATTCTTCATTTAATCGAACTAAATACACAATGAATAATTATGTTATTGCTTTGGGAGCGGCTGTCCCTGAGTTAACTGAATTGTGTAAGCAAGTAGGAGAGAGGATAGGTAAAGTTGATGTAAACGTTGGTGACACTGCTTGTAAAGTCCCATTGATTAAACCATATATTGAGAAAATAGAAGCTCGCGGAAATGTTGGCAAGAAAAAGAAAACGTTGAAGTGTTGAATAAAATTAGCCAACAACGAAGTATTATTGGCTAACTACACCAATTACTAATAGTAAATTGCTCTTCTAACTTTTGTTATATACTTCGCCAATCGAATAACCTGTTTAGTATATCCGTACTCATTGTCGTACCAAGCATATATCACAGCACTCTTTCCATCTTTCGATACAATCGTTGCGTTTGAATCAAAAACAGAACAGCATACGTTACCTATAATATCATTTGAAACCATTTCAGGATCTAGCGCATAATATATTTGATTAACCAGAGGCCCATCCAGTGCTGCTTTTTTCATGGTCTCATTCAAATCCTCAACCGTTGTTGATTTTCCTAATTCAAGATTCAGAATAGCTAAAGATCCATTTGGAGTAGGTACTCGGACGGCATTAGCTGTTAATTTGTCTTTTAACGAAGGAATTACTTTTGTTACTGCATTTCCTGCTCCAGTAGAAGTAATGACCATGTTAATTGCTGCAGAACGTCCTCTTCGAGGTTTCTTATGCATATTATCCAACAGATTTTGATCATTGGTGTACGCATGGACTGTTTCTATATGACCTTTAACAACTCCATAATTGTCTTCAATAACCTTTAAAACAGGCGATATAGCATTGGTTGTGCAAGATGCTGCAGAAAAAATCTTCTGATTAGTTAAGTTGAGCCCTTCTTGATTAATTCCGTAAACAATGTTCGGAATTTCTTTTCCGGGCGCGGTTAGAAGAACTCTCGACGTTCCTTTTGCTTGCAAATGTCTTGATAAGGCTTCTTTAGTCGTGAATGCACCAGTGTTGTCAATCACCAAAGCATTGTTAATATCATATTCAGTATAGTCAATATCTTCTGGATTTTTTGCACAAATCATTTTCACTACCTGTCCGTTAATAATTATGGCATCATTTTGAGCATCAACTTGAACGGTTCCTTTGAATGCACCATGAACAGAATCATTCTTCAGTAATGCTGCCCTTTTAATCAAATCAGCTTCAGAACTACTTCTTGTAACAATTGCTCTAAGTCTAAGTTGCTGCCCACGGCCTGCTTGTTTTATTAATTCTCTAGCGGCTAAACGGCCAATTCTACCGAAGCCATATAATACAACATCTCTTGGTTCAAAGGAGCTATTGTTTCCAGATTTAAAATTGGCTAACTTATTGTTGAGAAAATCACTTTTCACTTCAAATCCATGCATTTCATAAAGCCATTCATAAGAAAGCTTTCCAAGATCAATTTTTGCTGGAGCTAAATCCATTCGATGTAATTCTTCTGCTAAAGTTGAAGAGGTAATAATATCAATAGGTTTGTTAACAACATCCTTAGAATATTCGTGTAAGTGAAGAATTTCCGAAATAGTAATGTCCACCAATTGATTTCTAAACAGAACTAATTCTATCCCCTTATCATATAATAATTCACCAACCTTACTTGATAAAGTAACAGCAGCTCTTTCTTGTTCAATGTGAGATTTTAATTCTCTTTCGTAATCCAATGCAGTTTCCATGTGTGTTTAAGATGTCGTTTTATAGTAATTGTAAAAAAAAAGCTACCCAAAAATTATGGGCAGCTTAAGATATTATCCTAGATATGCTTTCAGCAGTTTGTTTCTCGAGGTGTGTCTCAATCGTCTAATTGCTTTCTCTTTAATTTGTCGAACTCTTTCTCTCGTTAAATTAAATTTTGCACCAATTTCTTCTAGTGTAAGCCCATGATTCATTCCTATCCCAAAGAATAAGCGTATAATTTCACGTTCTTTATCAGTTAACGTACTTAAAGAACGCTCTATTTCTCTTTGTAATGACTCTGCCATTAGTGTATGATCTGCTTTTGGAGAATCGCTATTCGCCATAACATCCATCAATGTTCCGCCATCTTCAGCAGAAGATAGGGGAGCGTCCATAGATACATGACGACCTGACACATTTAAACTTTCTTTAATTTTATCTTCTGGTACTTCCAATGCTTCAGCCAATTCCTCAGCAGAAGGTGGTCGTTCAAATTCTTGTTCTAACCGTGAGAATGCCTTGTTAATTTTATTTAAAGAACCGACTTGATTTAAAGGAAGACGAACGATTCTAGCTTGTTCAGCCAATGCCTGTAAAATTGATTGACGAATCCACCATACGGCATACGAAATAAACTTAAATCCACGAGTCTCATCAAATTTCTGAGCTGCTTTTATAAGTCCAAGGTTGCCTTCGTTAATTAAATCAGGCAATGTTAATCCTTGATTTTGGTATTGCTTAGCAACAGATACAACGAAACGTAAATTAGCTCTAGTCAATTTTTCAAGAGCTCTTTGATCTCCTGCCTTAATTTTCTGGGCTAACTCTACTTCCTCTTCAGCTGTAATTAAATCCTCTTTACCAATGTCTTGTAAGTATTTGTCAAGTGATTGACTCTCACGATTGGTGATTGATTTGGTGATTTTTAGTTGTCTCATACTCTTCTTTCCCTCGCTTTTTTAGTTTTGCCCATCTGAGCGGATGCAAAGATACGGCTAAATCGACCTCTTTTCCAAAATTATTTCAAACAATTTCACTTAGATTAAAATGCTAATGCAAGTTTTAGTTTAAAAAATATTCCCTTGATTTTTTCAAACCAAGGGAAAAAGCTAAACTTTGTATTTATGAGAAACAAACATTTAACTTACGACCAAAGATACAGTAT
>Ga0316208_1000381_pt1 | contig 56554 bp, 59 predicted proteins | sample 3monopyrite_MG_FD_204944 | JGI IMG/M metagenome (GOLD analysis project Ga0316208, IMG submission 204944) | Microbial mat bacterial communities from mineral coupon in-situ incubated in ocean water Damariscotta River, Maine, United States -... | ecosystem: Environmental > Aquatic > Marine >... | reverse complement strand
GTGGTGGAGGCGGCGGGAATCGAACCCGCGTCCGCAAGCCCTCTGCCATTGGCTCTACATGCTTATCCACGTCAATTAGTTTAACTGCATGCTACCCGACGGGCAGGGAAGACATACAGCGAGTCCGTTAAGTTTTAGTGAATCCGCTCCGGACAAGCTTCATCACGATCTTGTGAGAATCGACGCCTGAGGTCTGAGCGCACAAGCACGGCCCCAGTCAGACGGCACCCTACTGGGTTTTAAGCAGCGAGTGCGTAGTTGTCGTCGTTGGCAACTATAAAGTTACAGATGGATTTACGAGGTATTCTGTTCCTCGGCATGCACCTCAGGTTTCGCGACCCACGTCGAAGCCATGTCGCCCCCAGTGAAGCTTTATTATAGGGGTAGTCTGCGCTTATTTAAAGCGTATTTTGTGTTTGGGTAATTTTAGAGATCAAAACGAGGATTATAAATCTGGGGTATCACATTCATAGGTAGACTCATGAATGGTGTTTGTTTTTTAATTTGCAGATAAACTTGAGGGTAAATTGCACTGGCTGCCTGAATTTCTCCCTATGATTTTGAAAGGAAGTGCGTTCAAATTGGATTGGGCATCAAAGAATGATGCTTAAGCAGTGTTAGATTAAAAAAGTAGTTTTTATAATCTATCGTCGGTGATGACGTGTGATGTGCTCGTTTTCTTTGATAGATACCGGAGTGGCGGTGTGGTTGTACTCATTGTCTGAATCCCATAGACGACTGTTTCTGAGGGTTAAAGCTGCTGCTGCGCCGATAATGCCACCTAATACAAATGCCATTACAATTGATTCTATGATGAATTCGTTCATGATAGTTTCTCCTTGGCTGTCATCACTATTGTGATGGGTAAGTTAAATTACTTCCGCCTGCATACATTTTATCGGCTGGAAAAATAAACGTTCAAGTGCGATGTAGCATGGAGTATGCCAGTGTGTTTTGAGATAGGTTCTGAAGTGGAAACGATGGCTGGGAAAAGGATAAATTTATTGTAGATCAGTGTTATGGCATGACTTGAGTAGATATAAGTTTAGTGTTATCGCGTATTCATAAATTTATTTAAAGAATATTTTGCACCAGAAAGCAGGCGCTTAAATGAATTAATGTCACTTATTTTTAATTAATTGATCTCTGGCCTGGTTTATTTTGCTGGCTAAATAACTCGAGCCACCGCGGTCAGGGTGCATTTTTAAAATTAATTTTTTGTGTGCACTTATTATTTCCTGCTCATTAGATGGCTGTGATAACCCTAGTATGCAATAAGCTTCTTTATCGCTCATGGTTGAGTCATTAAATGGTGGCTGGTTTGACTGGGCGTGCTTATAACCCGCATTGTTGCGCCAACTATCGCCATGATATTGCTCGATGAAAACCTGTAAAAGTCGTGCGGATTCAATGTCTATTTGTTGATATTCTGAAAGAAGTTGTAACAATTGTTCTAAAGGTAATTGTTTTAATTGTTTACCTTTGAGGTTTCCGTTCAGCACGATGCCATTAATTTCACCATTTCCTTGATTAAGGAATAGCCGGATAAAGCGGGTTTCAATTTGAGCCGTTTGACCAGACTGGGCTCGTGATGTAGACGAAGTTGCTTTTAATCGTTGCAATAATTGCCTTATAAAAGGTGCGTAGCGGATTAGTGGCAAGGCCTTTTTAAGCAATGGAATTAAGGATGCGGTGGCTGCAAATAGCCAATGTAATCGCCCCGTTACAACGAGAATTATTAATGCTGCGATGGCTGCATACATTGCAGCTTGTTTTAAAACACCGGCAGCCAGCTTAGGTGGGTTTTTTCTAAACCTGCGAAGTATCATAAACAGCAGGAAAATAATTACGATAGCAATAATTAGTCTGAGTAACATGGGTATTGTTTTTGTTGCTTGTTTGGTTCGTGGCTTGAGCTTGAATGATTTTAAAAATATAAGGTGATATTTTACCTCATTAAACGAGGTAAGCTAGAGGTTTTTGAGCTTGTATACAATGGTTTTTGAACATATTATTTCGGCTTCGGTAAAATGATAAAATGGTTATCAACTAAGGTTCAGATTTTGATATGTCAGTAGAAAAACCACTTATCTCAGCAGGCGTCATTATTGTAAATTTTCAAAATGAAATACCTTTGTATTTAGTATTGCGTGTGCATAATTATTGGGATTTCCCTAAAGGCATGGTTGATCCTGGAGAAGAACCGCTTGCAGGCGCAATCCGGGAGGTTGAGGAAGAAACAACGTTGACAGGGCTCGAGTTTCGTTGGGGTTTTGACTACAAAGAAACACCCCCTTATCAAAATGGAAAGATTGCCCGCTATTATATTGCACAGTCTGACCGGATTGATGTTTCACTACCCATTAGTGAGGAGCTTGGTCATCCCGAACATGATGAATTTCGCTGGTTAGAATTTGATCAGGCACAGAGTGTTCTTCATGAGCGTGTAAGGTCGATTTTCGATTGGGCACATAGTGTGGTTGTTCTCTAGCTATGTATGTAGAGCTTGCGTTGTAGGTCGAATTAATTCGGAGTCGAGAATTGTAATGATTGACGGGTATATTTGAGATGGGATTGTAGTGGAGAGATTGATTGACCATGATGGGGAACTCTACTTAGATAAAAATTTCCTGTTAGGTGGCGAGGCTGAAAACCTCCATAATCAATTATTGAACGAGCTGGACTGGAATGAAGAGTTTATAACGATAGCAGGTAAACCAATTAAAGTTCCGAGGTTGGTATGCTGGCATGGTGATACGGGTGTGCAGTACCGCTATTCTGGAACGGACCATATTGCTCAATGCTGGACATCGTCGCTGCTCAAATTAAAAGAAAAACTTTTAGCGGTTACCGGTAAAACATTCAATGGTGTATTGGGTAATCAATATAAAAATGGACAGGATTCTATGGGCTGGCATGCGGATAAGGAAAAGGTGTTAGGCGCTGCGCCTTATATTGCTTTGTTAAGTTTGGGTGATGAGCGGTTATTTAAAGTTCGCCATAATAAATCCAAAAAAGTCCTCGACCTAAATTTGACGAATGGCAGTCTTCTCGTTATGGCCGGCAGCCTGCAAAAAAATTGGCAACATAGTTTGCCAAAAACCTCACGTATCAAAGCCAATCGAATTTCCTTGAGTTTTAGAACTATTATTTGTTGATGAGTATTTCACGGCTGCGTAATTTTTTCCTGCCAATAACGGGCACGGTCACCCTGCAAGAAAAATTAACGGCAGGCATTACTGCGTTCGCAGGTATGGCAATCATTACTTACGTCAGCATGCTGACAACAGGGTGACGTTAGTGATAATTTTTCCATAAAGGTCATGACTGTCGGCATCAGTAATTTCTACTTCCAGAAAGTTTCCAGCTGAAATGTTGGGGAGCTTATTCAGAACAACAACCCCATCAATCTCAGGCGCATCGGCTTTGCTGCGCGCGATGATTGCATCTTCTTCGATATAATCAACAAGGACGGTGATACGTTGCCCAATACGACTTTGTAATTTATTGGCGCTGATTTTTTCCTGCACGGCCATAAAGCGCTCAAGGCGATCCTCTTGTATGTCTTCGGGTACATGCTTGGGTAAATCATTTGCATTAGCACCGTCAACGGGGGAGTAAGTAAAGCAGCCAACTCTATCGAGTTGAGCTGCTTGCAGAAAATCCAGTAGTTGCTCAAAATCATCATCGGTTTCGCCGGGAAATCCTGCAATAAATGTGCTGCGAATAGTGATTTCAGGGCACATTTCGCGCCACTTTCGAATGCGTTCTAAATTGTTTTCACTGTGCGCCGGGCGTTTCATAGCTTTGAGTATTGAAGGGCTGGCATGTTGAAAAGGAATATCGAGATAGGGAAGAACGATGCCTTCAGCCATCATCGGAATGATCTCGTCAATATGCGGGTAGGGGTAAACATAATGCAGGCGTATCCAGGCATCCATTTCGCCGAGGTACTGTACAAGGTCACGAAACTTTGTTTTTACCGGTCGCCCTTGCCAAAAGCCAGTTGCGTAGCGACTGTCTACGCCATATGCGCCGGTGTCCTGGCTGACCACTAATAATTCTTTGGTACCAGCATCAATTAAATTTTTTGCTTCTTCTAATAATCCGTCGATGGGTCTGCTGACTAACTTACCGCGCATAGATGGGATGATACAAAAGCTGCAATGGTGGTTGCAGCCTTCGGATATTTTAAGGTATGCATAGTGCTTGGGGGTGAGTTTGATCCCCTGTGCAGGTACATTGTTATCGTGCGTTGTGGGCAGTGGTGTTAAATGCTTGTGCACGGCGTTCATGACTTCTGTTGTTGCCTGTGGTCCGGTTACGGCTAAAACATTGGGGTAGTTGTCTTGTACAATATTGCCTTTTGCACCAAGGCAGCCCGTTACAATGACTTTGCCATTTTCATTCAATGCTTCGCCAATAGCATCGAGTGATTCTTCGATCGCATCATCGATAAATCCGCAGGTATTCACAACGACTAAATCCGCACCTTCATAGCTTGGGCTAATCTGATAACCTTCAGTACGTAAGCGAGTAATAATGCTCTCGGAATCAACGAGCGCTTTAGGGCAGCCGAGGCTGACGAATCCCACTGTGGCTTGTTTGTTTGATATCTTGTTCATTATAAAAAGGTCGTTAGTGTATGCCGATTTTAAAGAAAGAGTGCGAAAAAACGAGATTATATCGCATTTCACTCCTTCTCTGCTGATATGATGAGTTTGCTGTTATTCACAGCACTAATTTTATTAGTGTATTCTTTAGTAGCGTTAGCTTATGTAGCAAGAATTTTTGTTCTTATTAAATAAAAGGAAACTATGATGAGGGTGATATTGTTTGGCTTGCTAGTGATTTATTTTTCTTCGGCTCAGGCGGTTTTGCAGGAGAAAGAAATTAATTATCAAAGTGGCGATACCAATATGCGAGGTTATCTGGTTTATGATGACGCTGTTTCAGGTAAGCGCCCGGGCGTTCTCGTTGTTCATGAATGGTGGGGACATAATGAGTATTCACGCATGCGTGCACGAATGCTTGCTGAATTAGGTTATGTTGCGATGGCTGTAGATATGTATGGGGATGGTAAGCAGGCGGATCACCCAGAAGAGGCATCCAAGTTTTCAAGTGCAGTAATGAGTAACCTTCCTCAGGCGCAAAAGAGATTTCTCGCTGCAATGGACGTATTAAAAAAACAGCCTATGACGGACAGTCAGCGTATTGCAGCTATTGGATATTGTTTTGGGGGTGCTGTAGTTTTACAGATGGCGCGTGACGGCATTGACTTGGCTGCTGTGGTTAGTTTTCATGGCGGTCTGGGTACCGCCAGCCCTGCAAAACCTGGAAGTATAAAAGCTGAGGTTTTGGTTGCACATGGGGCGTCTGATTCGTTTACAAAACCTGAGCAGTTGCAGAAGTTTAAGCAAGAAATGAAGGATGCGGCGGCTGTTTTTCAGCTCAGAATCTATCCTGATGCCAAGCACAGTTTTACTAACCCTGCGGCGGATAGTGTTGGCGCGCGTTTTAATATTCCGCTGGAGTATAATAAAGCTGCTGATCTATCTTCATGGAAGGATATGAAGGCGTTATTTGATCGTGTATTGTGACGTTGATAATGATTTTTTAATTTTATAGATACTTATTTTATCGGGATTTGGAAGAAGGGTGGCGAGATGCAAGATAATGAAAGTAATGAATCTCCAAAATGGGATGTAGCGTTAGCATCGTTGATACGCGATGAGTACAGTAAAAAGGGTAAGCCTCTTAAAATAGAAAATTTTAATAATTTAGCTACTGTACATTCAATTAGATTCGATGACATTATGGAAACAGTGTTCAAGCTGTGTGTGCATGGAGAGTGGTGCTATCAGAATATAGATGGAAAAGAGCAAAAAATTAACAGCGAAGATGTTGAGAAACTTTATGTGAACGCTCGATTGTATGAAAAAGATGTCCGCGAATTTACAGGTGGATGGTGCCCAGATATTATCGGATAAAAAGCGTATTGTCAGTGGCTGAAAATTTTTTCGGAGATGGTAGTTCTATGAAATTAATTAGTAGTGTAATAACGACTACTTTGCTGTTGTTTTTACTTCTTGGTGGTTGTTCCCCATCCGTCTCAGAGGATGCCTGGTTGCACGGTACCTGGGAATTAACCCATAACCCAGCAATGGATGATGAAGATAAGCTGGTTTTTAAGCAGGGTGGTCGCATGGAAATTTTAACAAAACGCGGCGGGCGTATCCCTGGCGTTTATGAAATTAAAGATCGTAAACTTAGCTTTTCATTGAATGCTGGGCGCAAGCTGGTAGAAAGTAGTTTCTCTATCAGCGAGGATAAAAGCCAGCTTGTGTACAGTAATGGTGCTTATTATACAAAACAAGAATAACGAGAAACCTATTCAGTTGGCATTATCTCTTTCCTTTATCAAACGCTTTCGGCCGACACGTGATAACGCTACCCATTGAAAACTGATCAGCCCGGTTAAGATGACCGCAGTTCCTAAATAGGCATGATGACTTATTTCTTCATGATTAAAATAAGTGCCAATTATTAAAGCAATAACGGGTGTTATCAGCGTGATCAACGCCACCTTACTTGCATCCATATTTTTAAGTGTATAGAAGTACATAATGAAACCAATCACTGATCCAAATACGCTTAAATAAACTATTGATATTCCACTGCGCAGGGTTAATTGCTCGGGGAAGGATTGCCCCGAAATTAACCACGTGGCTATAAACAATGGTGCCGCAATCAATAACCCACCTGTAGTAATAGCTAGTGAAGGCAAACCTGCATCAATGCGTTTGATATGAATGCTGCTTATCGAATGCAAGATGACAGAAATCAATACGGCTATGATGCCTTGTGCGGTTATAAGGCTAACTTCAATGTTATCGCTAAAAATTATCATTAAACCGAATAGACCCGCAAGCGTGCCAATGATTTTTTCCATGCCGAATTTTTCATTACCTAACCATATTGCTGCCAGAATACCTGTAAACAACGGTGTTAGTCCGAAGAGTACAGATACCATTCCTGATGGAATGAATTGTGCGCCCCAGTAGACTGCTAACATTGCAGCATAAAACCCCATGCCAGCGGCTAGATAGGTTTTGAATGCATCACGGTGCCAGGGTAGCTCAATTTTTAATAAGCGAATTAATACCAGGCACAACAGGGTGGCCATCAACATACGGCTGCTGATACCAAATAGAAACCCTGAGCCATCGCTGCTCCATTTAATCGCTAATGGAGTGGTTGACCAGATTAGAATGACTCCACTGTATGCGAGGGGTACTGACATTATTTTGATCTCAATTATAAAGCACAATAAAAAAGGCCACAGTTTTTGGACTGTGGCCTTTGAAGTTTGAAAGAACGTTTTTCTGTTATTCAATCATAAAATTCGCGGCCACACAGTCATTCGCCACACACAAATCGCATGCAGTGCAGGTAGTCGAAAGTTTTTTTGATTTAAAAAATTCATGCTTCGAGAGTGCCAGTCAGAGTATCTGAAGTCAAGGTGTGATAACAATTAGGTTTTTTAAGTGTTGTATTGATGAAGAGGCGTTCTATAACAATATGATCTGTATGTTTATAAGCGCTTTTTATCTGTTGGCTGTAAAGGATAAATAAATGCTTAAATTAAGCATTTTAGCTTTTGGGCTTGGTATAATGATCGTTTTGCCTTATTAGCGGGCTTGATCTTAATTTAGATGATTATTACTTATGCAAACTGTTCCTGAAATATTCTCCTATCGTAAATTCTGGGCGAAGCGCTTTGGTGAGTCCGCAATGCTACCTATGTCCCGTAATGAAATGGACGATTTAGGTTGGGACAGCTGCGATATTATTCTTGTTACGGGTGATGCTTATATTGATCATCCCAGCTTTGGCATGGCATTGATTGGTCGTGTACTCGAAGCACAAGGGTTTCGAGTGGGCATTATTGCGCAACCGGGTTGGACCTCAGTTGATGATTTTATGGCTTTGGGTAAGCCGAATCTTTTTTTTGGTGTAACCAGCGGGAATATGGATTCGATGGTGAACCGCTATACTGCGGACCGTCGTAGTCGTTCTGATGATGCGTATACTCCTGATGCAAAACCAGATAAACGCCCGGATCGTGCCACGCTGGTTTATTCGCAACGCTGTCGTGAAGCCTGGAAAGATGTGCCGCTTATTATCGGTGGTATCGAGGCAAGTCTGCGTCGTATAGCACATTATGATTATTGGTCAGATAAAGTGAGGCGATCTATCCTTATCGATGCCAAAGCTGATTTACTGGTTTACGGGAATGCTGAAAGACAGATCGTTGAAATTGCACACAGATTGTCAAAGGGCGAAACGATTGCAGATTTGAATGACATTAGAGGTACGGCATTTTTAACCAATACTATTTCTTCAGGGTGGGACGTAATCGATTCGTCTGAGATTGATCAGCCCGGTAAAGCGATGGAAAAGGTGGATCCTTATATGGATAGCACTGTGAGTAGTTGTGCCGATGAAAAGAATTCGCAACAGAATCAAGATACACCCGAGAGCGAGCGAACAGAAAAAGTAATCCAGTTTATTTCAAAAAAACGATTGGCCGTTGATCGTACGCGCAGCGTGATTCGTATGCCGACGTTTGAAAGGGTGAAAAAAGATTCAGTGTTATATGCCCATGCATCACGAGTTATGCATTTGGAAACCAATCCAGGTAACGCGATGGCGCTCGTGCAGCAGCATGGCAGCCGCTATGTTTGGTTGAACCCACCGCCGATTCCACTGACAACAAAAGAGTTGGACGGTGTCTTTGAGCTACCCTATGCACGTGTTCCGCATCCGGTTTATAAAGGCGCACGTATTCCTGCCTATGAAATGATTCGTTTTTCAGTGAATATCATGCGTGGTTGTTTTGGTGGTTGTACTTTTTGTTCTATTACTGAACATGAAGGCCGAATAATTCAAAACCGATCAGAAGATTCAATTATTAATGAAATCGAAATGATACGTGATACCACGCCTGGGTTTACGGGTATTATTTCTGATGTCGGTGGGCCGACTGCAAATATGTATCGATTGGCCTGTGTTAGTAAAGAGATTGAAGCAGCATGCCGTAAACCCTCCTGTGTTTATCCTGGCATTTGCAGTAACTTGAACACAGATCACAAACCGCTGATTAAGATTTATCAGCGCGCTCGTCAATTGCCCGGGATTAAAAAAGTATTGGTTGCTTCGGGCTTGCGTTACGATTTAGCAATCCTGTCACCGGAATATGTGAAGGAACTGGTTAGCCATCATGTTGGTGGTTATTTGAAAATTGCACCTGAGCATACTGAGTCTGAACCTTTGTCTAAAATGATGAAGCCGGGCATTGGTAGCTATGACCGTTTTAAAGAAATGTTTGAAAAGTATTCGAAAGAAGTGGGTAAGGAGCAATATTTAATTCCATATTTTATTGCTGCTCATCCCGGCACGACGGAGGAAGACATGCTTGAGTTAGCGCTGTGGTTAAAAGCAAACGGATTTAGAGCAGATCAGGTGCAGGCTTTCTTGCCATCACCAATGGCCACGGCATCAGCCATGTACCATTCGGGTAAAAATCCATTGCACAAAGTGACCTATCGCAGCGACAGCGTTGAAATTCCGAAAGGAATAAAAATGAGACGTTTGCATAAGGCATTTTTACGTTACCATGATGCAAAGAATTGGCCATTGTTACGCGAAGCATTAAACCGCATGGGACGCTCTGATTTGATTGGTAATGGAAAGCGGCATTTGATTCCTGACTGGCAACCCGCGGAAATGTCCGCATCTGGTGAGAATTCAAATACTAAAAATACCAGACCCTTTATGACACAACGCACACGTAGTTCAGTGAGGGCAGGCAACAAAGCCAGTATAAAAAAATCTTTCGTAAAAAAACGTTCACGTCCGGCAAGCTAAAAAACGTTTGTGATAAAATTCTGCCTGTAAAATAAACTTCGGTATCAAGATAGAAAAACAATAAAAAATGAATAATTCGGATAATTTCAATCTTGATTTAATTACCTTTCTTGATGCGTCCCCGACGCCTTTTCATGCTGTTCAAAACATGGTTGAAAAACTGACTTCGGTAGGGTTTAAAAAACTAGACGAATCTGACGAGTGGGCGCTAAACAAAAAAGGCAAATATTTTGTCGTTCGCAATGATTCCTCAATTTGTGCTTTTATTCTAGGAAGTAATAAGCTGACTGCAAACGGTATACGCATGGTTGGCGCGCACACCGATAGTCCCTGTCTTAAAGTTAAACCTAATCCTGAATATAAAAAACAAGGTTGTTATCAATTAGGCGTTGAAGTTTATGGCGGTGCGTTATTAAACCCATGGTTTGATCGTGATTTATCTATCGCTGGGCGAGTTAGTTATCTTGATGATAAAGATGTTATACAGCAGGTCTTAGTAGATTTTAAAACGGCAGTTGCTACCGTGCCTAGCCTGGCTATTCATCTAGATAGAGATGCAAATAAAAAACGCTTTATTAATCCTCAAAAACATTTACCTCCGATAATTATGCATGCAGCAGGTGAAGGTGTGCCATTTGAGTTTCGAGAACTTTTAAGTCAGCAGCTTTTAAAACAACACCAGGCATGCAGTGTCGCTCGGGTTTTAGATTATGATTTGTCATTGTATGATACACAAAATTCATCACTACTCGGTTTCGACAAAAAATTTATTGCCGGTGCCCGTCTTGATAATTTACTAAGTTGCTTTATTGGTCTGCAATCTTTACTTGAAGCCGGTGCTGATAACACCTGTGTATTGATTTGCAATGATCACGAAGAAGTTGGTAGTGTTTCCGCCATGGGTGCGCAGGGTTCATTTTTGAAGTCGGTGCTTGAACGCCTCGCTTCCGGTTCCGAAACAATGACGAGGATGATCGATCAATCTATGTTGTTATCGCTGGATAATGCTCATGCGGTGCATCCTAATTACAGCGATAAACATGATGAGCATCATGGGCCATTGTTAAACCAGGGGCCAGTGATAAAAATAAATGCTAATCAACGCTATGCATCGAATGATGTCTCCAGCGCCTTGTTTAGGCAGCTGTGTGCAAAACAAAATGTTCCCGTGCAGACGTTTGTTATCCGCAGTGATATGGGTTGCGGCAGTACTATCGGTCCTATTACAGCTGCCCAGCTCGGTATTAAGACATTAGATGTTGGTGTGCCTACTTTAGGTATGCACTCTATCCGTGAGCTAGCGGGTAGTGATGATGCTTATTTCCTGTTCGAGGCAGTGAGTGCATTTAATAAAATAAAGACACTCTAAATATTTAACTATAAGCGGAATACTTAATGTCTGTAAAAGAAATCATAGAATTAAAGTTGGCTGAAGGGTTGAGCCTGCTACATATGGAAGTAATTAATGAAAGTGCTAATCATAATGTTCCTGTGGGTTCTGAATCACATTTTAAACTTATTCTCGTATCATCAGCGTTTGAAGGGAAAGCATTGTTAGCCCGGCATCGCAGCATTAATGTATTGCTGGCAGATGAATTAAAAAACAGGATTCACGCTTTGGCCATTCATGCCTATACGGCTGAAGAATGGGCAGATAAAAAGGGTGATGCGCCATTATCTCCGCCGTGCATGGGTGGAGAAAAACCAACAGAATAAGAGCATGCAAAGCAAAAATGTGAATTGACAGCGCTATGGGTTGCCAGTTTATAGTGGAGCACAGAATAGAAATAGAAATAAATAAGGAGGCAATGATGAAAAAAAATGGAAAGATTTTGGTTATGACGGGCTGTACTCTTGTGATGGGAATATTGCTAACAATGCCTGTTATTGCAGAGCCTATGCATGAAAAGAAAGGTTCTCATCATGGCGATATGTCGGGGAAAACGGAAGGACATAAAAAGAAGAGCTCCAAAAGCCATTTGTTTTCCAAGCATTGGGCGAAAACTTTAGATGATCAGCAAAAAATAGATGTAGACACAATGCACCTTGAGCTGGTTAAACAGCAGAACATTTATAAGGCTGAGTTAAAGTTACGAGAGGCTGAGCTGAACGGACTTGTTGTCGAAGATAAAACTGATTTAAAGAAAATTAAAGCAAAAATAGCTGCGGTTGTTGCTTTGAAAGAACAGCTCATGTTGGCACGATTTGTACACATTGCTGAAATGCGTGCGAGGCTTAATGCCGAACAACGAATTTCTTATGATATGGGCGTCTTGAAACGAGACCCGAAAAAACATTAATTTTTGAGTATTCTAACAGAGGTATAAGGCGAGATTATGGCATCAACTATCGATGAGTTAACAATAGACTATACAGAAGACGATGTTTTAGTGGTAAAAGAGCTGGATAAGGAAGTGCTGACCAAAGGTGCGTGGTCAACAATTATATTTCGCTATCAGGATTGGGATCGTGCGAAACAGGTTTATGGGGCTGAAAAATATACGATTCGTCGCTATCAAAAGCGTAATGGAGAATATCAGCAGCGTTCTAAATTTAATATATCCAGCCGCGATCAAGCGGAAAAGATCATAGCTGCATTGCAAAAATGGATAGTTGATTAGGGTATAGCTAAATCTTTTACATAAATGTCTTCAATTATCCAAGGCAACTGAAAATTTGATTCCAATTTCGAACGTTTTTTTATCTTCATCTTCGGGAACGCGCCATCTGACGTGACCCGCTATAGGGTCACTGGTATCCCCCAGGCCTTCTAGCCAGACAAGTTCCTCAGGTATATGAGGGTAGTTGACCTGCATACCGATTCCACCCTTGCTTTTACTGGTAATCACGCCGGGGAAATACATGCGTTCATTTTCTGTGGAATCGTTGTGGCAGAAATAGATGGTTTCCAGTGAAGTTGGAAAACGAGGGTGTTTACGATTCTCTGCTGACATTTGACTAATCCCCTGTATTGAGTGAATTTATCGTCCTTAATCTCAAAATAACAGGCTTTGATTTAAAGCTCAAGTTTGCATGCTAAGTGCTTACATATGTAATACGTCACTCCATATATGCTCTATAACTAATTGATTAATATATGTTATTTATGTTTAATCTTGTTGGTGTTTATGGTTTTTTCTAATATATTAGCTTTGTTAATCAATTGTTATATAAAGGTTTAATTTAGCTGCATTCGCGCTTTAAGTGTGTTGTTTATTAGGAATTAAGAAAGTGCATGTCTTCGGGAATATCTCTATTTAACTTATTTTTAAACTTGTTGTGTAATCGCTCCTATTGCCTATAGACGAATGCTTTCAACGAGATTACTATCAGTGCTTTAAACCCTCATTAGGAGACGTGATTTATGAGTGATAAAGAAATTCTTGTCGTGGCATCTAAACTGAAAAACTACATACGCAGCACATCTGATATGAATACATCTGCAAGTGTGATGGCAGTGCTCTCAGATAAGGTCAGAGAGTTATGTGATCAAGCTATTGAAAATGCTCGAAAAGATAAGCGAAAGACAATAAAAGACAGGGATTTTTAAAGAAGCTATTACGTTTTGCAATTACTTATAGACGCGATTTGTTAGCCACTAACATAGCTGAGAACACGGTTAGCATATTGAAGTAGCTTGCAATTTGTAGTTATACTGGAAATGTAACTTTATTTATTGTCGTTGTGTTTAGTTGCAAATATCGTTTCAGAAATAGAGCATGTAGACTGTAAATTTGTTTAATGTATGAGGCCATCATATGAACAAGGGTACTGTGAAGTGGTTTAATAATTCAAAAGGGTTTGGATTTATTGCGCCTCAAGATGGAGGAGAGGATGTGTTTGTCCATTATTCAGCTATTAAAAGTGAAGGTGGGTTTAGAACGCTAAAAGAAGGTCAAGACGTTTCCTATGAGTTTGAACAGGGTCCTAAGGGACTCCAGGCAACAGAAGTACTTTCAGAATAGTATACAACCTCAGCAGGCTGAACTTTAGCCTGTGTATAGTTCGTTGGAAAAGCTGTTTCACCGTGCGTGTATAGCGCCATGGTTAAATAGGCCAAGCTAAGTGCGCCTGAAATATCCCTCTTTTTGAATTTTATTTTTAGCCATTCTGGTGGAAAGTGGCGCTCTATTTATTGCATCTATTATGGCCTGAATATGCCTGTATTTTCAGCTTAAGTGATGGAATTGATTAGTATTCGTAATCTGCATGTATTAACATATCGCACAATTAGCCATCGCTTTGGTTTAGTAAAACGGTTGCACATTTAATAATTTTTATATTGCTGGTAAACATGGATAAAAAAAATAGTTTTTCTTTTGAAGATTTGATCAATTGTGGGAAAGGTCATATGTTTGGCCCTGGTAATGCACAACTTCCGTTGCCTCCAATGCTTATGTTTGACCGTATAACACATATTGCTGAGGAAGGCGGTGAGCATGGCAAGGGTCTATTAACTGCTGAACTCGATGTTAAGCCTGATTTGTGGTTTTTCGATTGTCACTTTACAGGTGACCCGGTGATGCCAGGTTGTTTGGGTTTGGATGCCATGTGGCAGTTGGTTGGGTTTTACCTTGGTTGGTTGGGGGGGGAAGGCCATGGTCGTGCCCTCGGTTCAGGTGAAGTAAAGTTCACCGGTCAGGTGACCCCCGATGTTAAACTCGTAAAATATACAGTAAACCTGAAACGAGTTATCATGCGTAAATTGGTGATGGGCATAGCTACAGCGTCCATGGAAGCTGATGGGAAGCTTATTTATACAGCTCAAGATCTACGCGTTGGATTGTTTAAGTCAACAGAAAATTTTTAAAGGAAAAGCCTGTGCGAAGAGTTGTTATTACAGGGTTAGGTATTGTTTCCAGTATTGGCAACAATAAGGAAGAGGTTGCTAGCGCTCTCCGTGAGGGACGCTCCGGAATAGAATTTAGTCAAGAATATGCTGACTTGGGATTTCGCTCCCACGTTCATGGTCCAGTAAAAATTAATACGGCTGACTTCATAGATCGCAAAAAACTACGCTTTATGGGTGACGCAGCGGCGTTCAATTATATTGCAATGAATGAAGCGATTGAAGATGCTGGCCTGGGTGAAGACCTGATCTCGCACCCACGCAGTGGATTGATTGTTGGTTCCGGTGGTGCTTCTAATCGTAATTTTCTTCAAGCAGTAGAAACTATGCGCAGCAAAGGCGCTAAGCGTGTTGGCCCTTATATGGTTCCACGTACGATGGGTAGCACGACGTCGGCAAATCTTGCGACAGCTTATCAGATTAAAGGTGTTAATTACTCGATGAGTTCGGCTTGCTCAACCAGTGCTCATTGTATTGGTACAGGCATGGAGCAGATTCAGCTGGGGAAACAGGATATTGTTTTTGCCGGTGGTGCGGAAGAAGTTGATTGGACCATGACCATGTTATTTGATGGTATGGGTGCCTTGTCTTCAAAATATAACGATGCGCCGCAAACAGCTTCACGCACTTATGATGTTAATCGCGATGGCTTTGTTATTTCAGGTGGTGGTGGTTTGCTTGTGCTTGAAGAGCTTGAGCATGCTAAAAAGCGCGGTGCAAAAATTTATGCGGAATTAGTAGGGTACGGAGCTAACTCAGACGGCTATGACATGGTTCAACCGTCAGGAGAAGGTGCGGTGCGCTGTATGCAGTTGGCACTTGAAAGCGTTAAGAGTGGCATTGATTATGTCAATACTCATGGTACCAGCACACCAGTGGGTGACACCAAAGAGCTTGAAGCACTAAACGAAGTCTTTGCCGGCAAAGTGCCCGCTTTTTCAGCGACGAAGTCTCTAACGGGGCATGCGCTTGGTGCTGCGGGGGTTAATGAAGCCATATATAGTTTGTTGATGATGCAGCATAATTTTATTTCCGCATCAGCAAATATTTCCGATCTTGATCCAGCGGCAGAAGGTATGCCCGTTGTTCGAGAGCTTCGTGAAAATACTGAGTTAAACACGGTGATGTCGAATAGTTTTGGTTTTGGTGGTACTAACGCAACACTTGTTTTTCAGCGCTATCGAGATTAAGTTTGTTTAAATTTTTCATTCTCATATATTGAGAGACAGCGTAGAGCCTAACATTTAAATTACATGTGTCATGGCCAAATCGCTTAACTCTTTAATTACCTCTGATAGTTTCCCTGGTTATTCTGTGCGTGTCAGCACGCGCGCGCGTCGCCTACAGTTGCGTATCAGCCAAGTTGGGAATGTTGAGGTGGTGTTGCCGCACAGAATGAGCCGTAAGCACGTTGAACCATTTGTAAATCAACACCTGAGTTGGATACACAAAAATCGTGTGCGTATCGTTTCTCAGTATCAAAATAAATCCCTTTCTATGGGCTTGAGACCCGATACGATTAATCTTGCTGCTATTGGGCAAGATTACGATCTTTGTTACCGCAATGAAGCTTATAACCGCGTTTCTGTTTCTACAGGGTTAAATCGCGACAATCTTATTGTAGAAAGTAATGATGACAGTAAGGTCACACAGCAACTGCAGAATTGGCTGACAAGGACGGCCAAAGAACATTTTCTCCCCTGGCTTGAAGAGGTGGCAGATGAAATAGGGCTTAGTTATAACAAGGTGAGTATCCGAGGACAGAAGACCCGCTGGGGCAGTTGTAGTTCAAAAGGAACCCTTTGTCTTAATCGTGCGTTACTACTACTCGAACCAGATGTTGTACGTTATCTGTTTGTTCATGAATTGTGCCACACCGTTCATATGAATCATTCAAGTCGTTACTGGAAACTCGTTTCGTCAATCGAACCGAAGTATAAGTTTTACGAAAAATGTTTGAATCTGGCCTCGAAAAACATGCCATTATGGGTGCTTGCATAATAAGTAAAATTACCACTAGGTTGAAAAATTCAGCGACTGTTTTAACTTGAGATATGAAAGATGTATATCCCTAAATCTATCGTTCATGGAATTACCTGGCCAGCGATTGGTGATGCAAGTGCGGCGCAAGCGATGTCGATGCAATATCAATTTGAGCAAACACAATGGCTGGCTAAAAAAAACATATTGAATTTACAGTTAGAGCAGTTAAGTTCATTACTTACCCATGCCTTTAGAACAACAATTTTTTATAATCAATTTTACAAAGGTAAATCTTTTAAACCTAAGCGTATATTGACGCCGGAACGGTGGGCAGACATTCCTATTGTGTCTCGTTTGGAAATTCAGCAGGCAGGCGATAGTTTGATCAGCAATCAACTGCCCAATGGTCATAATATGGGTGGCGAAATAACTACTTCAGGATCCACTGGTCAGCCTGTCGTAGTCCGTAGTACTCAGGTTACACAGCACTTTTGGCATGCCTTTACTTTACGCGATCACGTTTGGCATCAGCGAAACCTAAAAGGAAAGCTATGCGTTATTAAAAAAGCGAATTCTAATCAGGGGCTACCCCCGAATGGCACGTCGATAAAAGGATGGGGCTTTTCAACTGACGTTGTATACAAAACAGGATCTTCTCACTTGTTAAGCATTGCAGCTTCAATCGATGAACAGCTGGACTGGCTGCAAAAAATTAATCCAACTTATATCCTTAGCTACCCAAGTAACCTTGAATTATTAGCGGCTACAGCACAGCAGCGTGACATTAAATTTTCTGAGTTACAGCAAATTCGCAGCTTGGGTGAAGTGGTGACTGAGCGAACTCGACAAATGTGTAGAGACGCTTTTAATGTTTCACTGGTGGATAATTACAGTTGCCAGGAAGCAGGGTATTTAGCGTTGCAATGCCCAGAGCATGATCATTACCACGTGCAAAGTGAAAATGTGATGTTAGAAGTGCTGGATGAAAATGATAATCCTTGCAAGCCTGGAGAAACAGGGCGAGTTGTCATTACTAGTCTGCATAATTATGCTACACCACTTATTCGTTATGAGCTGGGTGATTTTGCTGAGCTTGGTGAGCCTTGTGATTGTGGTCGTGGTTTGCCAGTAATAACGAAAATACTTGGCCGCAGACGGAATATGTTGTCTTTACCTGATGGTAGAAAAATATGGCCATTGGTAGGGTCAGATGATTACCGAGATGTTGCAGATATAAAACAGTTTCAATTGGTGCAGACTGATCTTGATTCCGTAACGGTGAACCTTGTGGTTGCGGGTGCGTTATCAAAGACACAGGAGGCATCGTTGACGACGATTATCCAGCGTTCACTGCAATACCCTTTCAAACTTAGTTATCAATACCTGGATGAAATACAACGTAGCAAAGGCAGTAAGTTTGAAGATTTTGTTTCAATGCTTAAAGAGCCTGACTGAAAATACTAAACATGACTAAATCGTACCGAGAGATATTTCAGCAGCGCGGTGCTTCGTACGATAAGGCAATGTGTCGTTATCCGCAGGTGCGAGATGAAGAGTTTCTCTCTTTATTAGAGCTTGCTGAGATTAAGCCATACGAAGTTGTCTGTGATTTTCCATCGGGCGGAAATTATTTACCACGATACCTGCCTGCTTCTGTTGATGTTTATGCTGTTGAACAGTGTCCAGAGTTTATCAATAAGTCACAAGGTGGTGTTGGTTCAAAAGTGATTATCAGTAATTCAGAAAATATGGGAATTAAATCTAATAGCATTGATTGTTTTGTTAGTCTTGCAGGGATTCATCATATTGAAAATAAACAAACTCTTTTTAGTGAGATGTTAAGGATTTTAAAACCGGGCGGGCGTTTTTGTATTGCTGATGTTTATTGTGAATCCCCAGTAGCACGATTTCTTGATGAGGTGGTTGGTCGATATAATTCACAAGGCCATGAGGGTATATATTTTTGTGAATCAACGCGTAAAGAGTTGCAGTTATCAGGCTTAAAGGTAGATTTATTCGAAATAAAAAAATTCGGATGGAACTTTGAAAGCTGTCAGCAATTAATTGAATACTGCTCTTTGCTATTTCATATGGATAAGATTGAACCAACCTCTTTTTTTGATGCGACTACTTCAATATTAGGTGTACACCAGGGTAAGCAATATTGTCGTTTGAATTGGGAGCTGTTGTTTATTACTGGCACTGCTGAAAAATAATTTCAGCCATTTTAATGATCTAGAATAGACCTGCCTGACGTAACTTTGTAAATTCACCCTTTTTTAAGCAAACGTTGCTTCTCACGTTTCCAGTCGCGGTCACGTTCTGTATCACGTTTGTCGTGTTGTTTTTTACCTTTGGCAAGACCAATATTGAGTTTGGCTAATCCGTGATGCCAAAACATCGATAGTGCGACGAGGGTGTAACCTTTGCGTTCGACGGCACCGATCAGGCTGTCCAGCTCGCGGCGGTGGAGCAGTAACTTTCGTGTGCGTGTGGGGTCGGGTGATATATGAGTGGATGCGGTATTTAATGGTGTGATATGTGCACCAAATAACCAGGCCTCGCCGTTACGAATCAAGACGTAACTTTCAGTGAGTTGCGCACGCCCAGCGCGCAGGCTTTTTACTTCCCAACCTTGCAGCATAAGTCCCGCTTCATAGTAGTCTTCTATAAAGAAGTCATGACGCGCTTTTTTGTTGAGTGCAATGGTGTTGTCGGGTTTATTTTTGTTGTTCGATTTTGCCATGGGCGGATTATACCCAAATCATGAGGTTTCTGATTGATTATTAACAAATAAAAAATTTCGTAATGTGGCAAAATTGAAAAAACTGCTCTTGTTGAGGGTAGCGCCAGAGCTTTTTTAGCTACGATAGTGCTACCGTTAATTTGTATTATTTCAGCGGGCAAGCACTTAATATTGTTTAACGAACGATAGCGGGACGTCACATAGTAGGGCTTGGAATGAAACACGATAAAAATAATGCATTAACCTCTCATTTTTTTAGTTTGGAAGTGAAGAGTCACGGCTTGTTTAATGCGGCGCTGTTAATCGGCTTGTTTTGTTTTAGTTCTATTGCACAAGCGGCAGAGAGCAGTGGAATGGGGCAGGCACTTGATGAGTGGGTGGGTGTGCTGGTTTCGTACCTGGCTAAGATCCTGTTTTTTGATGTATTGTTTTTCTCTGACGCCTATTTTTTACCTTTTGCGGTGGCATGGTTGGTTATTGGGGCCATATTTTTCACAATACGCATGGGTTTTATAAATGTTCGTGCGTTTTCTCATGCCATTGATTGTGTGCGGGGTCGTTTTGACAACGTAAAAGATGCTGGTGAAGTGACTCACTTTCAGGCTTTGTCCACAGCGCTGTCTGCAACGGTGGGGCTGGGAAATATTGCGGGGGTCGCAATTGCAATTAGTATTGGTGGACCTGGCGCGACATTTTGGATTATTTTAGCGGGTTTTCTTGGTATGACAGCAAAGTTTACTGAGTGTACGCTTGGTCAGATGTACCGTGTAATTCGCCCTGACGGACATGTTATGGGTGGGCCGATGGAGTATCTGAGCAAAGGTTTGGCTGATATCGGTAAAGCCAAGCTAGGTAAAGTGTTGGCAGTACTGTTTAGTGTGTTGTGTATTGGTGGCTCCCTGGGTGCTGGAAATGCTTTCCAGATTAGCCAATCCTTGTCGGCGGTTAGGCAAACGGTGCCTTTGTTTGATGGCGCGCCCTGGTTGTACGGCGCTATCATGGCATTTTTAGTTGGCATCGTTATCATTGGTGGTATTCGGCGTATCGCTCATGTCACGCAGACTGTGGTGCCAACTATGTGCGGAATTTATATCCTCGCAAGTATTTGGGTGATATTGACGAACCTCAGTATGGTGCCGGATGCACTAATGAAAATTATCACTGAGGCTTTTACACCTGCGGCGGGTTATGGTGGTTTTCTTGGGGTATTAATTATCGGTTTTCAGCGCGCAGCTTTTTCCAATGAAGCCGGCATTGGCTCGGCTGCGATTGCGCACTCTGCGGCACGCACAGAATATCCCGTGCGCGAGGGCATTGTTTCATTACTTGAGCCCTTCATCGATACGATAATTGTTTGTACCATGACCGCATTGGTGATTATTATTACGGGTGTTTATAACAGTCCTGAAACGGCTCAGCTGGTTCAGGAAAAACAAGGAGCAGCATTAACTGCTGAGGCTTTTCGCTCGGTGATTTCATGGTTTCCTGTAATTTTATCTCTTGCGGTGGTGTTGTTTGCTTACAGCACGATGATTTCATGGTCTTATTATGGCGAGCGCTGTTGGTCCTATCTATTTGGTGAGCAGTCGTCGATGGTGTTTCGTATTGTCTTTGTCACCTTTGTCTTTCTCGGGGCAGTGACCAGTCCCGGCAATGTACTTGACTTCAGTGACTTAATGATTTTATCGATGGCTGTGCCAAATATTCTGGGTATGTATTTGTTACATGGCCGTGTCAAGAATGCTCTTCGCGAATATATGGTGAAACATCAGCAAGGAGATTTTGAAAAAGAAATGGGGCGTGGTTGAGTTTCTGATGATTTTATTGTTAAGTAAACCGTTATATTTTTTATGAGTAGTTGTAATGACCGTTGTAAATAAAAGTGCTTTGGTACCGCATAGCGCTGAAGAGATGTATGCCCTTGTTGATGATATTGAGTCGTACCCTGATTTTTTGCCGTGGTGCAAGAGCTCGACGGTTTGGAGCAGGGATGAAAATGAAGTAAAAGCGTCAATTGAGTTGGCGCGCGGCGCTATTAATAAAACCTTCACCACCTTAAATCGAGTTCAGAAAGGTAAGATGATCGAGATCCGTCTGATTGATGGACCGTTTCGTCATTTGGAAGGTTTTTGGCGCTTTGAAGCACTTAATGAGCAAGCATGTAAAGTGTTGTTAGATTTAGAATATGAATTCTCAAATCGTTTATTAAAAATGACCATAGGCCCCGTTTTTGATCGAATAGCCAATTCGCTGATGGATGCCTTTTGTCAACGAGCAGGAAAAGTGTATGGAAAACGTTGAAAAAATTGATATAGAAGTGGCTTATGCACAACCAGATAGTCAGATCATAATTGAAGTCACTGTAAGTCAAGATACGACTATTGAAGAGGCGATCAAGCATTCAGGGATTCTTGATCAATACCCTGAAATTGATTTGGCAGTTAATAAGGTAGGCGTGTTTGGTAAGCAGGCAAAGCTTGCTTCAACTATGCGTGCTGGCGAGCGGATTGAAATTTATCGCGCTTTGATTGCAGATCCAAAGGCCGTACGAAAAGCACGTGCAGCGGAAGGAAAGGCCATGAAAAAGGGCGGCGGTGATGTTAATGAGAAGTCCACCGCAGCAGATAACGCAAATGATAAGCCTGCTGATAATATAGCCGGTAATTAATAGTCTCAACAAAAAGAGGCGGGATCGAAATTTAGTCTGCGCTTGCTTAATTACCCACGCTTGTATTGTTTAACATATCGGTTTCGATGCGTGCGACGAGTTCGTTTTCAAAAAATATTGTGACGTGACTACGTTCAGTTTCTTTATTATTTTTGCCTGACTTGAAGGTGTAACTGTAATCCCATTGGTTTTGATGAAAGGGGTCCTGTATCGATGGGTTGCCAAGCAGGAAGCGTACCTGTTTTTTGTTCATCCCTGTTTTGACCTTTGATACAACTTCCGTTGTTAGGATATTACCCTGTTGGACATCGATTTTATGGATCGTGCAGGATGTCAGAAACAATGTTAAAACGATAATGTTAATTCGATGCATTTTCATGTAACTTATAGCGCTGTCCAGTCAGTCATTTAAAGAAGGCTATGATAGCTTAGTCACCGCAAAAATGGCACAGGCAATAACCCTAATTTAAGAATGGAGATAGAATGGTGAGTAGTAGCGAGCTCAGAAAAGCAGGTTTGAAAGCCACGCTTCCTCGACTTAAGATTCTTGAAATTCTTGAAGCGAGTGATAAGCGTCATATGGGCGCTGAGGATGTTTATAAGGCATTGCTGAAAATAGGCGAAGATGTAGGTTTGGCTACGGTCTATCGAGTATTGACTCAATTCGAAGCTGCTGGGTTAGTATCGCGGTTACACTTTGAAGAAGGACACTCGGTCTTTGAGCTTGATCAAGGTGAGCACCATGACCATATTCTGTGTGTGAGTTGTGGAAAAGTAGATGAGTTTGTAGATGCAACCATTGAGAAACGGCAGCATGAAATCGCTAAAAAGGCGGGTTATGAAATGACGGATCATGCCTTATATATCTACGGCTATTGTGGCGAGTGCCAAAAAGAAAATTGATCTAAAAACTCAGCTCTGAGTTAATAAAGTCTAAACAAAATCATTCGTTATTTTTAAGGTCATACATTCGAGAGCGCAATCATTTCTTTTGCGTGAGCGCGAGTTTGCTCGGTGATTTCAATTCCACCGAGCATGCGCGCAATTTCTTCATGACGGGATTCCAGCTCAAGATTCTCTATGCAGGTTGAAGTGATTTTGTTAATTTGTTGTTTACTGACTTTCAAATGATGATGTCCTTGGGCAGCCACCTGGGGTAAATGGGTAATACACAGGATCTGACGTTTATCCGCTAGCGCACGTAATTTCTGACCGACTATTTCCGCCACGCCTCCACCAATACCAACATCGACTTCATCAAAAATCAGCGTTGGGATACCTTGATCGTTGGCCATGATGACTTGCAGTGCCAGGCTGATACGTGACAACTCACCTCCGGATACAATCTTATGCAGGGCTTTTAAAGGTTGCTCTGGGTTTGTAGCCACCATGAAATCAATTTGATCCAAACCTTGTGCAGAAAATTTTTCCAATGGGCTAATAGCGATGTCAAGTCGACCGCCGGGCATGCCCAGTTTATTCATAATAGTGCTGACCTGCTTACCGAGTTTAATAGCGGCTTTGCTGCGTTTTTCAGAAAGTTGTTTAGCTTTCTTTTGAAATTGCTCGGCGGCTTTGTCGATGTCTGCTTGTAGTGTGTCAAGCCGCTCGCCAGCATGTACGAGCGTGTCGAGTTCTATGCGCAATGTTGAAGTGAGATCAGGTACTTCTTCAATTTTTATGCGGTGCTTGCGTGCGATGTCGTGAAGCAGGCTGAGTCGCTGTTCAACCTGTTGCATACGGCCGGGATCAATTTCCAGATTATCCTGATAGTGGCGTAACTCAGACACGGCTTCTTGAAGCTGAATACCTGCTTCGTTTATGAGTTGGATAATCGGAATTAGCTGTGGGTCATTGTTTTGCAATTGCAGTAAATCGTACTGACTGCTGTTAAGTAAAGACATTACCGAAGGGGTGTTTTCATCCAGATCGGCGAGACTGTTTTGGCAGCAGCTGATCAGCTTGTCGGCATTGGCAAGTCGTTGGTGATCCTGATTCAGTGTTTCGATGTCGGTGGTAGAAAAATCCAGAGCATCCAGTTCCTCTACTTGAAAGCGTAATAATTCTAAACGCAGATGGCGATCACTGGCGGCAAGATGAAGTGCTTCGTATTCGTCTTTCATCCGTTGCCAAATATAAAAATGCTCGTTAACGCTGGCGAGCAAGCTTACATCATTTAAGCTGTGATCGAGTAGCTGACGTTGCTGATCTTTTTTTAATAGCGATTGGTGTTCATGTTGGCCATGAATATCGATTAAAAAATCACCGAGGTTGCGTAATTGTTGCAGATTGACTGCGTGACCATTCACCCATGCCCGTGAGCGTCCTTCAGAACTGATTGTGCGCCGTAAAAGACATTCGCCTTCATCATCGAGTTCGTTATTGCACAGCCACTCTGTTGCAACAGGATTGTCGGAGATATCAATGTTGGCACTGATCTCAGTCCGTTTTGTTCCGTGACGGACAATGCTACTGTCCGCGCGTTCACCCAGTAGCAGCCCTAGTGCGCCGACGAGGATCGACTTGCCCGCGCCTGTTTCACCGCTTAGCACTGTTAAACCTTTGTGCAAATCAAGTTCAAGTTGATCGACTACTGCATAATCGCGAATACTCAATGAGGTCAGCACAGTGTTTGCCTTTGATTAATAAAGTTATACCTTAGATTTTTCGTTTGGGTGGTTCGGCCCAGAATAATTTGGCGCGCAGCATGTCGTAATGGTCGTGTTGTGCTGGATGCAGTAGGCGCACAGCCTGCTGCTTTTTCTTGATATGAACACGATCATCGGGTGCCAGTTGAAACGGGATCTGGCCATCGCAGGTGACGCGTACGCTGTCTTGATTGACGTCGCTTACGACGATGGTTATTTGGCTGTCACCGGAGATAACAATCGGACGGTAACTCATCGTGTGAGGACAGACGGGTACTACAGCGATAACATTTAAAGCTGGATGTATGATCGGTCCGCCAGAAGATAAGGCGTAGGCGGTAGAACCGGTTGGTGTTGAAATGATAAGACCATCAGAGCGATTTTGGCTAACAAATTTATCGTCGATATACATTTCCAGCACGACCATTCGCGATACGTTCCACTTGTGAACGACAACATCGTTTAGCGCGATGCTTTCATTGATGGTTTCATCGTTTCGTGTGACATGGCAGCTTAGCAGCGAGCGGTCTTCTTCCTGATGTTTTCCGGCAAGGATTTCATCAATGCATTCGAGCATCAAGACAGGTGAAATGTCTGTCAAAAACCCGAGATGGCCAAGGTTAACGCCAACCAATGGTGTTCGGCTGTCTGCCAGACTACGTGCCGCATTGAGCAGGGTGCCATCACCTCCGACAGTAATGACCAAGTCGCAACGAGCCCCCAGCTCGTGTATGGAGGCCATTTCCATATTGTGCTCGGACATCATGGCGGCATTGTCTTTATCAAGCAGGACATGCAAGCCTTTGTTTGTCAGATGGTCATCAAGCTTAACTATGGCTTCAACTACACTGCTGCCGTCTTGCTTACCGACCAGGCCGATTGTTTTGAATTTGAGGGTCATTTAATTAAATTTATTGGCTGTTTAAGAACAATTTAACATGTCCCTGATTGTCTGGCCATGCAGTGAGTGACTGGCTTTGGCCTTAAATGCTTAATGGAGTTGAATTTGAAGTTTTAATCTGTGATGGTTTTTCAGCTTTGAATGATTTCTGGCACTCTTCATGATAGAGTGCCACGCTGACGAAGCGAGCATTTTTTAGAGCATAAGCTGGCTGGATTGGCTAATCGAATTCATTTTATTAAGTTATGGCGTTCAACGAGCGGTCTCAACAGATTCTGAAATCCCTGGTGGAGGTTTATATCCGCGAAGGTCAGCCTGTGGGCTCGCGAAAGCTAGCGCATGAGTCAGGTTTGAAGCTGAGCCCATCGACAGTGCGCAATGTCATGGCAGAGCTTGAAGAGCGGGGTTTGATTGTTTCGCCGTATACTTCGGCTGGGCGTATTCCGACGGATCAGGGCTATCGGTTTTTTGTGGATACGCTGCTGACAGTACAACCGCTCGATAACGCTGCGGTGAAAAAAATGACCAAGGGGCTGGATGGTGAAACGTCATTAGCCCATACCGCTGAAACTGCATCAACCCTGTTATCCGAGATCACGCAGATGGCTGGAGTGGTAATGTTGCCGAACAGAACGACGAAAACACTTCGGCATATTGAGTTTATTCGTTTGACGGAAAAACGAGTATTGGCAATTTTGGTGATTGATAATCAGGATGTTCAGAATACGATTATCCAGACTGAGCGCAGTTTTACTGAGTCAGAGTTACATCAAGCAGCAAATTACTTGAACACCAGTCTAGCGGGTCGGAATTTATCTGATGTCAGAGCATTGTTGGTAAAGAGCCTGCAGGAAACCCGAGAGGTGCTGGATGGTGCCATGAAAGCAGCTATTGAGATGGCTGAGCAGGCTGTTGAAAATGCGGCAGACAATGACGGAGATGTCGTCATTGCAGGCCAGACTAATTTGATGGGGCAGGAAGGCTTGACGGATGTGTTTAAGCTACGGGATTTATTTGAAGCTTTCAGTGAGAAGCAGCGCATGTTTACTTTACTGGATCAGTCACTGTCGACGCCGGGCATCCAAATTTTTATTGGTGATGAGTCAGGTTACAGTGAACTGAATAAATGCAGTTTGGTGACATCGCAATATCAGGTGGATGGCCAGGTGTTAGGCGTGCTGGGGGTAATCGGCCCGACTCGTATGGCGTATGACCGCGTTATCCCGCTGGTGGATGTGACGGCAAAATTGCTGGGCTCGCCCTTGAATCAGTCTAATGAGCCCCTATAATTTACATGCGAATTTCTTGTTTCGACAAATATATATGTATTGGAGTGTTTTATGAGTAATGAAGACCGCGCGTCATCTCAGGATGATCAGGAGCAAACCTCTGTTGAGGGTGAAGTACTGGATTCAAATGCCTCAGAATCAGTTGAAGCTGCCACTGAGGGCGAGGTGGATGAAACGATTGAGCTGTTACAGCAGCAATTATTAGATGCTCAGGCTAAGGCAGATGATAATTGGTCTCAAGTGCTGCTAGCGAGAGCGGATCTTTCTAATGTGCAGAGGCGCGCTGAGCGCGATCTGGAAAACGCTCATAAGTTTGGTATGGAGAAGATTGTCAGTGAGTTATTGCCTGTTCTTGATAGCCTGGAATTGGGACTTACTGCGGCGGACGTAGATCAACCTGATCCTGTAAAGGTTAAGGAAGGTATTGATTTAACTCTTAAAATGCTTTTTGATGTAGCGGGAAAACTAGGCGTTGAGCAGGTAAATCCAACGGGTGAGGCTTTCAACCCTGAATTTCATCAAGCAATGTCTACACAACCGACTGATGAGATGCCACCTAATAACGTGATGACGGTTTACCAAAAAGGTTACTTGTTAAATAGCCGTTTGATTCGTCCAGCGATGGTTGTGGTTTCCGCTGCTTTAAATAAGGCATCGGATGGAAACAGCCAAAAAGTTGATGAAACAGCTTGAGATTTATGGCTTTACCCCCATATCAAATTTAAGCCAGTAAGCATTCATTTATAGCGCAGATAGCGCAGACAAAGATATTTAGGATTTTAGGAGAGACAAAAGATGGGAAAAATAATTGGAATTGACTTGGGAACAACAAACTCCTGTGTCGCAGTGATGGAAGGTGACAAGGCGCGTGTAATTGAAAACAGTGAAGGTGGACGTACTACGCCCTCTATCATTGCCTATGCCGATGATGCAGAAGTGTTGGTTGGAATGGCGGCAAAACGTCAGGCAGTGACGAATCCCGAGAATACTTTGTTTGCTATCAAGCGTCTGATTGGTCGTCGCTTCGATGAAGAGGTAGTGCAGCGCGATATCAAACTGGTTCCATACAATATTGTAAAAGCGGACAACGGTGATGCCTGGGTTGAAGGCAATGGCGTTAAAATGGCACCACCAGAAGTGGCTGCCCGCGTTTTGATGAAAATGAAAAAGACCGCTGAGGAATATCTTGGCGAAGAAGTTACTGAAGCCGTGGTCACGGTTCCAGCCTATTTTAATGACTCACAGCGTCAAGCTACCAAGGATGCGGGTCGTATTGCAGGTCTTGAAGTTAAGCGAATTATTAACGAGCCTACGGCAGCGGCATTGGCCTATGGCATGGATAAGAGCCGTGGTGACGTTAAGATTGCGGTATATGATCTGGGTGGTGGTACTTTCGATATTTCGATCATTGAAATTGCCGAGATCGAAGGTGAGCATCAGTTTGAAGTACTTTCTACCAACGGTGATACTTTCCTCGGCGGCGAAGATTTTGATACTCGTTTGATCGATTATCTTTCAGATGAATTCAAAAAAGATGCGGGTGTGGATTTACACAATGACCCGTTGGCTTTGCAGCGTCTTAAAGAAGCAGCAGAGAAAGCCAAAATTGAGTTGTCATCGAGTCAGCAAACCGATGTTAACCTCCCTTATATTACTGCTGATGCAAGTGGTCCGAAACATCTGAATATCAAGATCACGCGTGCCAAGCTTGAATCATTGGTTGAAGATCTGGTTCAGAACTCGATTGAACCCTGCAAGATCGCATTGAAGGATTCAGGTTTATCCGCGTCAGAAATTGATGATGTAATTTTGGTGGGTGGTCAGACACGCATGCCTAAAGTTCAGGAAATGGTTCAGGAATTTTTTGGTAAAGAACCGCGCAAGGATGTTAATCCTGATGAGGCGGTTGCCGTAGGCGCTGCAATTCAGGGGGGTGTTTTAGGTGGCTCAGTGACAGATGTATTGTTGCTTGATGTTACGCCATTGTCACTGGGTATTGAGACTATGGGCGGCGTCATGACTAACTTGATTGACAAGAATACGACCATTCCAACTAAAGCGAATCAGGTTTTTTCAACGGCTGATGATAATCAGACAGCAGTGACTGTTCATGTATTGCAGGGTGAGCGTCAACAGGCGGCGAGTAACAAATCTTTAGGTCGTTTTGATTTGTCTGATATTCCACCTGCGCCGCGTGGTATGCCGCAGATTGAAGTTAACTTTGACATCGATGCGAATGGTATCTTGCATGTTTCTGCCAAAGATAAAGCGACAGGCAAAGAACAGTCGATTGTCATCAAGGCTTCCAGTGGGTTGTCTGATGAAGAAGTTGATCAGATGGTCAAAGATGCTGAAGCTCATGCAGATGAAGATCGCAAGTTTCATGAGCTTGTTGATGCCCGTAATCAAGCAGACAACATGATTCACGCAGTCGCTAAATCTATCGAAGAGCTGGGCGAAAAGGTTGATGCCGATGAGAAAACGCAGGTTGAATCTGCTATCGAAGCATTGAAAGAATCTCTTAAGGGTGATGATAAAGATGACATCGAAGCCAAGACTCAAGCGTTAACAGAAGTTTCAGGTAAAATTGCAGAAAAAGCCTATGCTCAGAAAGCAGAGACCGCTGAGGCGGGCACAGAAACTGCTGGTGAAGAGGCCGCAGCTGATAATGCCGATGTTGTAGATGCTGAGTTTGAAGAAGTGAAAGAGGCAAAAGACGACAAGTAAGTTTTTCCTCAGCAGGTGACAGTAGTATAGTTACCTGAATATATTAGGGTGTTTTATAAAAGCGCGGGGTTATACCCGCGCTTTTGTATGATTGAATTAAGTAAACTAACTTGATAGCAGTAAAGATAGGGTTCCATGTCGAAACGTGATTATTATGAAGTTCTGAATGTTGAAAGCAATGCCAGTGAGGCTGATATAAAGAAGGCCTATCGGCGTTTGGCAATGAAACATCATCCTGATAGGAATTCAGGCGATGCCAAAGCGGAAGAATATTTTAAAGAAGCGAAAGAAGCCTATGAAGTGTTGAGCGATCAGCAAAAACGAGCTGCCTATGATCAGTTCGGTCATGCAGGTGTTGACCCTTCTGCTGGTGGTGGTGGCGGCCGAGGTGCGGGCGGCTTCAGTGATGTTTTTGAAGATGTCTTTGGTGATATCTTTGGTGGTGCGGGCAGATCTTCTCAAAGCCGAGCGCATCGCGGTTCTGATTTGCGTTATGAGATGGAGTTGAGTCTTGAAGATGCTGTGCATGGCAAAACAGAGACGATTCGTGTTCCAACACATGTGGCTTGTGAGCCTTGTAAAGGCAGCGGCGCAAAAAAAGGCAGCAGCCCGAAAAAATGTACCACTTGTGCGGGCTTGGGTCAGGTGCGAATTCAGCAGGGTTTTTTCTCAGTGCAGCAAGCTTGTCCACATTGTCACGGTAGCGGTTCTGTTATTAGTGATCCCTGTACAAGTTGCCACGGTCAAGGTCGCGTAAGAGATACTCGAACACTGTCGGTAAAAATACCTGCTGGTGTTGATACTGGCGATCGTATTCGCCTCAGTGGTGAAGGCGAGGCAGGCGAGAACGGTGGGCCTACAGGTGATTTGTATGTGCAAATTAGAGTGAAAAAACATCCGTTGTTTACGCGTGATGGAACTAATTTATATTGCGACATTCCTATCAGCTTTGTCACCTCTGCATTGGGTGGTGAAATTGAAGTGCCAACACTGGAAGGGCGTGTTAATTTAAAAGTCCCTGCCGAAAGTCAAACGGCCAAGGTCATGCGTCTTAAAGGTAAGGGTGTGCGTTCAGTACATGAAAGTGGTATCGGTGATTTGTTTTGTAAGATAATTGTTGAGACACCGGTTAATTTGAGCAGCAAACAAAAAAAATTACTGCGCGAATTTGAAGAAACTTTGTTGGATAAGCATGAAAAACATAATCCTAAATCATCATCATGGATAGGTGGTGTTAAAAAGTTTCTTGATGGCTTGCATCTCTAAATGTCAGCCTACATTCTAAATTTGAATAGGTGAAATTATGATCAGGGTGGCCATTGTTGGCGCAAGTGGAAGAATGGGTAAGACCTTGGTCGAGGCATGTTTGCAGCGCGCGCCAGATATTCGTGTGTCCGCCGCAACTGATATGCCGGGTAGCGATACGATTGGCCTGGATGTTGGCGATGTGGCTGCAGTGGGTAAGCTTGGTGTGATTGTCAGTGATAGTCTGGAAAAAATCGTTGATGATTTTGATGTGTTAATTGATTTTTCATTGCCTTTGGTGACAATGGAGAATTTACGTATTTGTCAAAAAACAGCTAAGCGCATGGTGATTGGTACTACTGGATTTAGTGATGAGCAACGTGCTCAGATTGCTAAAGCGGCGAATGAGCAAGCGATTGTGATGGCGCCGAATATGAGTGTTGGCGTTAATCTTTGTTTTAAATTGCTCGATACGGCTGCGCGTGTATTGGGTGATAGCGTTGATATCGAGGTAATTGAGGCGCATCACCGTCATAAAGTGGATGCCCCATCGGGCACTGCTTTGCATATGGGTGAGGTGATTGCGAATGCGCTTGATCGTGATCTCAAAGAATGCGCTGTTTATGGCCGCGAGGGAAATACCGGTCAGCGTGAACGTGCCACGATAGGTTTTGAAACGATTCGCGCTGGAGACATTGTCGGTGATCACACCGTTATGTTTGCAGATATTGGTGAACGTATTGAGATTACCCATAAGGCATCGAGTCGAATGACGTTTGCTAATGGTGCTTTACGCGCTGCAGAATGGGTGATGCAGCAGACTTCAGGTTTGCATGATATGCAGGATGTTTTAAGCCTGCGCTAAAAATTACACCATAATCTGCGCAAGCAGTTCCTCGGTATCGGGAAGCTTGTTTTATATTTTGATTGAGCAGGGTTTTTCAATGCTGTAGCCCTGCACGTAATCGACCCAAATTCCTTTTAGTTTATCGAATACCTGTTGGTTCTCAACAAATTCAGCGATAGTTTTCAGCCCTGTTCCAGATTTCAATGTGCAAAACGCGTATCGGGTGACGTGCTGAGGAGGATTTTGTTGCTAAAACATTGGTAATTTGGTGTTTTAGCGTCAGCGTTGACATGGACAGAAGCGGGAAAGATACGTTAGAATTCTGCCTGTTGTAACAGGGTAAATTTAGCCCCTGTTTATTTTCAATTGAGTACCTCTTGAAGTTGCATCGTGTCTGGTTAGACAGAGCTGTGATAACAATAAAACACGTTATCACAATAGTTTAGACTGGGGTTTGGACTGGTTACTTGGGTTGTAAGCCATGCCGGGTAATTTGAAGAGGTAATGTTAAGGCGGGGACGCATGGCGTACCCGCTTTGTGTATCTGCTTTTTGTATTTGAGTGTGGAGGTTAATTTGCATCAGCCAGCGCTGCTTGCTTTGGAAGACGGAACCTTGTTCCGCGGGCGATCTATCGGCATTAGTGGGGAGATTGCAGGTGAGGTGGTATTTAATACTGCCATCACCGGTTATCAGGAGATTCTTACTGATCCTTCCTATTGCAAACAAATTGTTGCACTGACCTATCCGCACATCGGTAATACTGGTGTTAATAGCGACGATGAGGAGTCTGGCAATATTGTTGCCAGCGGTCTGGTGATTCGCGATCTGCCGTTAATGACCAGTAATTGGCGTTCCAGCGAAATTCTGGAAGACTATTTGAAGCGTCGTGAGGTGATCGGTATTGCAGATATTGATACGCGGAAGCTAACGCGCTTGTTGCGTGAAAAAGGTGCGCAAAATGCTTGCCTGATGGCGGGTGATGATATTGATGAAAAAAAAGCTATCAGTATTGCACAAGGCTTTTCTGGCATTAAAGGCATGGATCTGGCGAAAGAGGTGACGACTCAGGACGTTTACCAATGGGATCAAGCATCGATTAAATTGGATGATGAAACAGCTGACGTTGTGCCGCGCGAATATAAGGTCATTGCCTACGACTTTGGTGTTAAACGTAATATCCTGCGCATGCTGGTTGATCGTGGTTGCAACGTCACCGTTGTGCCCGCGCAAACTTCAGCTGAAGACGTATTGGCGATGAAACCCGATGGTGTCTTTTTATCTAACGGCCCGGGTGACCCTGAACCTTGCGATTATGCCATTGATGCGATTCGTGGCTTACTTGATGCGGATATGCCGTTGTTCGGCATCTGCCTGGGTCATCAATTGCTGGGGTTGGCGAGTGGCGCGCGCACGATGAAAATGAAATTTGGTCATCATGGCGCGAATCACCCGGTGCTGGATATGGCGACAAATCGTGTCATGATTACCAGTCAAAATCACGGTTTTGCCGTGGATGAAGACAGCCTTCCTGACAACCTCAATGCTACGCATCGTTCATTATTTGATGGCTCTTTGCAGGGCATTGCGCGTAGCGATAAAGCGGCGTTCAGTTTTCAGGGGCACCCCGAAGCGAGTCCGGGGCCGCAGGATGCTGCACCGCTGTTTGATCATTTTATTGCTTCAATGAAAGGCAAATGATGATGCGACGTCACAGCAAGAATTCGCGAGCGCATGTTTGCAGTAACTTACGAACTACAAGATAACTATGCCTAAACGTACTGATTTAAAAAGTATTCTTATTATCGGCGCTGGGCCGATTGTGATTGGTCAGGCCTGTGAGTTTGATTATTCCGGTGCCCAGGCTTGTAAGGCATTGCGAGAAGAAGGTTATCGAGTGATTCTCGTTAACTCGAATCCGGCCACCATTATGACCGATCCCGAAATGGCGGATGCAACTTATATTGAGCCGATTCGTTGGCAAACCGTTGCTAATATTATTGAGAAGGAACGTCCTGACGCACTGTTGCCAACCATGGGCGGTCAGACTGCATTGAACTGCGCGCTTGATTTGGCCCGTGAAGGGGTGTTGGAAAAATTTCAAGTAGAGATGATCGGTGCTACCAGCGATGCGATTGATATGGCCGAAGACCGTGATCGCTTTCGCAAGGCGATGGATCAGATTGGTTTGAAGTCACCGCGATCTGCGATTGCACACAGCATTGAAGAAGCCTTTCAGGTTCAGGCATCGATTGGTCTGCCGTGTATTATTCGTCCTTCTTTTACCATGGGTGGAAGCGGCGGTGGTATTGCTTACAACCGTGAAGAATTTGCTGAAATTTGTGAGCGCGGTTTGGATCTGTCACCGACGCGCGAGTTGTTGATTGAAGAATCGCTGCTGGGTTGGAAAGAGTATGAGATGGAAGTGGTGCGGGATCGCAATGACAACTGCATTATAGTTTGTTCGATTGAAAATTTTGATCCACTTGGTGTTCATACGGGTGATTCAATTACCGTTGCACCATCTCAGACCTTGACCGATAAAGAGTATCAAATTCTACGTAATGCCTCGTTGGCAGTATTGCGGAAAATTGGTGTTGATACCGGTGGTTCGAATGTTCAGTTTGCAATCAACCCGGAAGATGGTCGTCTGGTTATTATTGAAATGAATCCGCGTGTCTCGCGTTCTTCTGCGCTCGCTTCCAAGGCAACGGGTTTTCCAATTGCCAAAGTGGCGGCCAAGTTGGCGATTGGTTATACGCTGGATGAATTACGTAACGAAATTACCGGCGGTGTCACGCCGGTATCGTTTGAGCCGACGATTGATTATGTCGTCACTAAGATTCCTCGTTTTACCTTTGAAAAATTCCCGCAGGCCGATGATCGTCTGACGACTCAGATGAAGTCGGTAGGCGAAGTGATGGCGATTGGTCGAAATTTTCAGGAGTCGTTACAAAAGGCATTGCGCGGGTTAGAGACCGGTGTTGATGGTCTTGATGAAATCGTTGATTTGAACGATGAGGATGCGCTGAACACGATTAAACAGGAATTAAGAATACCTCGTGCCGATCGTCTTTGGTATCTCGCTGATGGATTTCGTGCGGGTTTATCTATCGAAGAAATATTTAAACTAAGCGCGATAGGCCCCTGGTTTCTTGCCCAGATTGAAGATTTGATTGCTGATGAAGCGCAGCTGCGCGGTAAGAATATTACTGATATTTTTGAACAAGAAATGCGTGCTTTAAAGCGCAAAGGGTTTTCAGATCGACGTTTGGCAACAGTGTTAAGCAGTAATGAAAAAAATGTGCGGGCAAGGCGACATGAGCTGAACGTGCGACCAATATATAAACGGGTGGATTCCTGCGCCGCAGAGTTTGCTTCGTCGACGGCTTATTTATATTCCAGCTACGATGAAGAGTGCGAAGCGCTACCCACGCAGCGTGATAAAATCATGGTGCTGGGTGGCGGGCCGAATCGTATTGGCCAGGGTATTGAATTTGATTATTGCTGTGTTCATGCCGCATTAGCGATGCGTGAAGATGGCTACGAAACAATCATGGTGAATTGCAATCCTGAAACCGTCTCAACCGATTACGATACTTCTGATCGGCTTTATTTTGAGTCGCTGACACTCGAAGATGTGTTGGAAATCGTTGATATCGAAAAACCAAAAGGCGTGATCGTTCAATACGGCGGTCAAACACCTTTGAAACTAGCGCGCGATTTGGAAGCGGCGGGCGTGCCTATTATCGGAACCTCACCTGATGCCATTGATCTGGCTGAAGATCGTGAACGTTTTCAGCAGCTAATTATGCAGCTGGGTCTACGCCAACCTGATAATCGCACCGTACGCAGTGAGCAGGAAGCTGTAGCAAGTGCCAATGAAATTGGTTATCCATTAGTGGTACGGCCGTCTTATGTATTGGGTGGTCGGGCGATGGAAATCGTTTATAACGAGCAAGGTTTGGAACGTTATATGTGCGAAGCGGTACAAGTTTCTAATGATGCGCCAGTGTTGTTGGATCGTTTTTTGAATGACGCTATTGAAATTGATGTTGATGCTGTTTGTGACGGTGAGCAGGTGGTCATCGGAGGCATCATGGAGCATATTGAGCAAGCAGGTGTTCACTCGGGTGATTCAGCCTGCTCATTGCCACCTTATAGTTTAAACGCTTCGATACAAGATGAAATTCGCGATCAGGTAAAAGTAATGGCGCTGGGTCTGGGCGTGGTTGGATTAATGAATGTGCAGTTTGCGGTTAAGGATCAAGATATTTACGTGCTTGAAGTGAACCCTCGTGCGTCACGAACTGTTCCGTTTGTTTCCAAGGCTTGTGGTTATTCTCTTGCCAAGATCGGGGCACGTTGTATGGCCGGCAAAAGTCTTGCCGATCAAGGTGTCACTCAGGAAATTGTTCCAAATTATTACTCAGTAAAAGAAGCCGTTTTCCCTTTTGCAAAATTTCCTGGCGTCGATGTAATACTTGGCCCGGAAATGAAATCGACGGGTGAAGTGATGGGCGTTGGCCACAGTTTTGGTGAGGCCTTTGCGAAATCACAGTTGGCGGCGAGTGTAGATTTGCCATCGGGCGGCTTGGCTTTTATCAGTGTTAAAGATGCAGATAAAGTACAGGCGGTCGAAGTTGGACGTGAGTTAAGCGTGTTGGGATTCAGTATAGTAGCGACACGTGGAACGGCTAGAGCGCTGACGGAAGCAGGTGTTGCTTGTGCTGAAGTTAACAAAGTAGGCGAAGGGCGCCCGCATATTGTTGATAGGCTTAAGAATCGTGAAGTCGGTCTAATCGTTAATACTACAGAAGGACGTCAGGCGATTTCGGATTCCTATGAAATCCGTCGTGCTGCGTTACATCATAAAGTGACCTATACCACCACGATGGCCGGCGCTAAAGTGACTTGCACGGCATTGAAGGAGATGGCCAATCATGAGGTGCATCGTTTACAAGACCTCCATCAGGAGTTAACAGTATGAATAAAGTACCCATGACATTAGTCGGTGCGCAAAGTTTGCGCGATGAATTGCATGAGTTGAAAACCGTTAAGCGCCCGCGTGTAATTGCCGCGATTGCTGAAGCGCGTGCGCACGGAGATTTAAAAGAAAATGCGGAATATCATGCCGCGCGTGAACAGCAGAGTTTTATTGAAGGGCGTATTAGGGATATTGATTCCAAGTTATCGAATGCTCAGGAGATTGATGTTACGCGTTTGAATGTCAACGGCAAGATTGTGTTTGGTGCGACCGTGGATCTCGTAAACGAAGAGACGGGTGATGAAGTGACCTATCAGATAGTTGGGGTCGATGAGGCGGATATCAAACAAGGGCGTATCTCAGTTAGCTCTCCGATTGCTCGAGCTTTGATTGGGAATGGCGAAGGTGATGTCGCAACGGTTAAAGCGCCCAGTGGAATTATAGAATATGAAATTCTTGCCGTCAGGTATGTTTAATATCAGTTTGCCTTTTTTATTATCAAATGATGTTTAGGCTGAAACTAGAACAGGTGTTGCTGACTCTGTGGGTGGGTGGCATGTGGGCGATAGGTTATATCGCCGTGCCATCATTGTTTTACACCCTTGATGATCGGCGTCTGGCAGGTGAGCTTGCCGGGCAGATGTTTCAGTCGATTAATGTTATTGGTCTGGTGTGCGGCGTTCTGCTTTTAATCGGTTTGTCTTATGATGTCAGCCGCCAATTATTTAAGCAATGGCGCGGTTGGTTTTTGATAGCGATGTTATTGTCGACGGTACTCGCAGTGTTTTTTATACAACCAGTGATGGCAGACCTCAAGGCACAAGGACCGTTAGTCAAAGGCACGCAGCTGGCCGTTGAATTTGGACGATTGCACGGTGTTTCGTCACTGCTTTATCTGTTGAACAGTTTGATGGGTTTATCTCTAGTAGCATTTGGTTTGCGCCAAAAGTAACTATGATGTCTGTTATTCCGGTTACGTGCATTCAGAGCGAATAACGAGATAAAATGCTAAATGCAGTGCGCGGACACAAGTTAAAACTGCCTTTTTCATTTAGATAGCCATCGATGCTGTGTGGTTGAAGTTTTCACGATCATTCTCAGACATGATAAACTTTCCCTGACCGCAAAAATTGACTGCCTGCATGATAAAAACTCCGAAAAGCACACTGTAATAGGCAGTCACTGTCTAATACACTATTATGCAACGTTAATATCTTGGTAAAGCAGGGTAATTGAATGTCTAAACGTGATGATTTCAGCCCCTCAGTGAAACGTTTACTGGCGGAAAGGTCCGGTTACCATTGTAGCAATCCTTCTTGCCGACGCCTCACATCTGGGCCAGAAAAAAGCTATGACGGTTCAGTTAACCTTGGAGTGGCTGCACACATTGCTGCTGCCGCAAAAGGTGGGTGTTGATATGACTCATCGTTAACGCCTGAACAAAGATCATGCATAGAAAATGGCATTTGGCTTTGTACTCACTCTACATATTTTAACGATATACAACATCCAGCTACATCTGGTCTAGGAGGGTTTTCAGTAACTAACTTAATGCCTGGTGAGGTTGTTCAGGCAAATATATATTCATATAGCCCTGGCCCATTCAATGTTGAAATGTACACTGAAAGTGTATCAATGGTAACAATACCAAATGTAGTTGATGTGAGTTTCGGTAAACCAAAACTTGTAAAATCTCCACCAGAAAATGCAGGATTTATAAAAGAAAATGAAATGAGTGGAGTCAGGTCTTGAATTGTGAATTTACTTTCTGTGCGCTCAGGATTTTTTATCAACCTAACGGTTCAAGTTCATTAGGCTCCTATTGTAGGAAAAAATCGACAAGATGAAAGATTGCAGTCAATGCGGAAAATGTTGTATTAATTACAGTAATGGTGGTTTATTCGCTACAGCGAGTGAAATAGAATATTGGGAAGTTTTTAGGCCCGCTATTTATAGGTATGTCAGCGAAGGGGAAATTTGGATAAACCCTAGCACGGGTAAACAAATGGGACGATGTCCGTGGTTGCAGCAATTGCCAAATCAAGATAAGTATACCTGTGAAATATATTACGACCGTCCCGATGACTGCAAACAGTATCCCGTTGATATCGATCAGATGGTAAAAGATGGATGCGAAATGCTAGAAGTTCAAGATTTGGCAGAACCGAGGCGAGCCCAGAAATCTTTAGACAAACTCATGGCCGATAGTAGGCCATCGCTATCTTAAGGAAATAGATGCGGGGTTAGACATTATTGTCAGTAGTATAATTAAACAGAATATCAGCAATATCAGGGTCAGGTTGAGGGAAATATTGAATTCAAAAAAAGCATAGGCGAAGAGATAGCATTTTTGGAAAGAGTATTAGAAAATCTTAAAAATATTGATGGAATGAAAATGCCTTCAAAAGTGAATGTTACTGCATAATAAGCGACTATAGCTCCAGCCTTGTTAAAACAAGTTTGATTTTTGCGATTGCCCTTATCGTTCCAATTTATAGATATTAGCTTAATCGGTTAACTGGGGGCTCATTTAGTTTGGTAGTTTAATGGTAGGTTTTTTGGCTGGAAGGTATACGACGGCGATATGGCCGATGCTCTGTACTTTCTCGCAGTGAGTTTTTTGGCAAATTTTTTCGATAATGTCCGCTCTTTCATGACGGTCACCGCAACTGATTTTCACTTTAATTAGCTCGTGATGCTCAAGGGCTAATACTATTTCCTTGATGACGGCTTCTGTAAGTCCTGCTGATCCGGCAGTGACGACAGGTTTTAGGCTGTGTGCCTGTGAGCGCAGAAAGCTTTTTTGTTTTGGCGTTATTGACATTGAATTAGATGTGTCTTTTTGTTTCCAGAATAAGGCGGGCAAGTATAGCTCAGATGTTAATAGGCGTGTAGTTTCTGTTTAAAGCTTGTTAATATTCCAAGGGTTCATTTTTATTGTAGGATGAACTACTACTTTTAAATCTTGTTTAAAAGCAGCTTGAAGAAAAAGCAAAGAAAGGCAGTGAGGTTATTGTTTTTTGCTTAAAGATTACAAACAGATATGCAAGAAAATATACAAATACTATGAAGAAGAGTGGAAGCAGTCGCCGCTGGTTAGATGAGCATGTAAATGATGTTTACGTGAAGCAGGCGCAACGAGAAGGATACCGCTCACGTGCTGTGTACAAGCTGCTAGAGATCAATCAAAAAGACCGTATTCTGAGGCAAGGCATGACGGTGGTTGACCTGGGTGCTGCACCGGGCGGATGGTCGCAGATTGCTTATAAACATGTAGGGAAAAAAGGCAGTGTTATCGCATCAGATATTCTTGCGATGGAACCTATTGAGGGCGTTACTTTTGTGCAAGGTGATTTTCGCGAAGAAGAGGTGTTGAATCAATTGTTAGAAAAGTTGGGTGGTCGTAGTGCAGACCTTGTAATTTCAGATATGGCCCCCAATATAACGGGTATGTCTGCTGTTGATCAGCCACAGTCAATGTATCTTGTCGAATTGGCGCTGGAAATGGCACGAACTGTGCTGGTCAAAGATGGGGATTTATTAATGAAAGTTTTTCAGGGCAGTGGCTTTGATGAGTTCCAGAAGGAGTTGCGTTCTTCGTTTAAGAAAATTGTTATCCGCAAGCCGGCTGCATCACGCCCAAGGTCGAAAGAAGTTTATATCTTGGCGCGAAATTATATTTTGGAATAACTTTAAACTGATACATAATCAGTCACATCATGGAAATGCATTAAGCAATGATTTTCCAAGTAATTATGAGAGTAATATGAGGGTAAGATATTGAACGATATGGCTAAGAATATCATCCTGTGGGTGGTGATTGCTGTGGTACTGATATCAGTATTTAACAGTTTTGGCACGCCACCTTCGGCGAAGCAACCGCTTGCTTATTCCCAATTTGTTGAGGATGTGCGCCAAGGACAGGTTCAGGAAGTGACCATAGAAGGACGTTCAATTTATGGTACGACGCCTACCGGTGACAAATTTATGACATATAGCCCCGGTGATCCCGGTCTGGTTGGTGATCTTTTGGCGAATCGTGTTGTTATAAAAGCGCGACCACCCGAGCGTCAGGGCGTATTAATGCAAATTTTTATTTCTTGGTTTCCAATGTTGCTGTTGATCGGTGTGTGGATTTTCTTCATGCGCCAAATGCAGGGCGGTGGCGGTGGGCGCGGCGCAATGTCCTTTGGTAAAAGCAAGGCGCGCATGCTGACTGAAGATCAGGTTAAAACCACTTTCGCTGATGTGGCAGGTGTTGAAGAAGCCAAGGAAGAGGTGAGTGAGCTGGTTGAGTTCCTCAGTGATCCGAGCAAGTTTCAGAAGCTGGGCGGGAAAATCCCTCGTGGTATTTTATTGGTAGGTTCGCCGGGTACAGGTAAAACCTTGTTAGCCAGAGCGATTGCCGGTGAAGCCAAGGTGCCATTTTTTACAATCTCCGGTTCTGATTTCGTTGAAATGTTTGTTGGTGTAGGTGCTTCGCGTGTCCGTGACATGTTTGAGCAGGCCAAGAAACATGCGCCTTGCATTATCTTTATTGATGAAATCGATGCGGTGGGTCGCCATCGCGGTGCTGGATTGGGCGGTGGTCATGATGAACGTGAGCAAACATTGAATCAGCTGCTGGTTGAAATGGACGGTTTTGAAGCTAACGACGGTGTCATTGTCATGGCCGCTACTAACCGCCCCGATGTACTTGATCCTGCATTGCTGCGTCCGGGTCGTTTTGATCGGCAGGTGGTTGTGCCTTTGCCTGATATTCGCGGCCGTGAGCAAATTCTAAAAGTCCATATGCGTAAAGTACCCATTTCCGACAATGTTAATGCCAGCATTATTGCGCGTGGTACGCCGGGGTTTTCAGGCGCTGATTTAGCTAATCTTGTCAATGAAGCGGCGCTGTTTGCGGCGCGCGCTAATCGACGCGTGGTTGAAATGGAGCATTTTGAAAGCGCTAGAGATAAGGTCATGATGGGCGCAGAACGTCGTTCGATGGTAATGAGCGAAGAAGAAAAATGTTTGACAGCTTATCATGAATCTGGCCATGCCATTATTGGTCGATTAGTGCCTGCGCATGATCCGGTTCATAAGGTGACGATTATTCCACGTGGTATGGCTTTAGGTGTGACGATGTTTCTGCCAGAGGAAGACCGTCATAGCTATAGTAAAGAACGTCTTGAGAGTACGATTTCAACTATGTATGGCGGACGTATTGCGGAAGAGATTGTATTTGGAGCTGATTCCGTGACCACTGGGGCTTCCAATGATATTCAGCGCGCTACTGAGATTGCACATAATATGGTGACTAAGTGGGGGCTGTCTGAAAAGCTTGGGCCACTGACTTACAGTGAAGACGAAGGTGAAGTTTTCCTTGGTCGTTCTGTGACGCAGCATAAAAATCTTTCGGATGAAACGGCGCACACTATTGACAAGGAAGTACGTGCAATTATTAATCGCAACTATCAGCGTGCCGAGCATTTGCTGAATGAAAATATGGATAAACTCCATGTGATGTCTGAAGCGTTGATTAAATATGAAACGATTGATAGTCATCAAATTGATAACATCATGGAAGGCAAAGATCCAGGCGCTCCAAAAGGTTGGGGCCAGGACTCTGATAGCTCGAAACCCGGTGGTGGTTCAACTGATCAGGCTAAAGATGAAACGGATAAGAGTGATAAAAAAGGGTCATCTGATAGTGAAATTGGAGACCCCGCAGGTCAGCATTGATTTCAGGTATAAGGTTTTAATGTAATCAAGCTATGAGTAAGCGCAGCATTTTGTTGCGGGCGAAACAATCGCCGCTTGTCATGGGTATTCTCAATGTCACCCCCGATTCTTTTTCGGACGGGGGTGACTTTTTTTTGCCCGAAAAAGCGTTAAAACAGGGCTTGAATATGGTGACTGAGGGTGCTGACATAATTGATGTCGGAGGCGAATCCACACGCCCAGACGCGAGCCCAGTTTCAGTGCAGCAAGAGTTGGATCGTGTGCTACCAGTTATTCAAGCGTTACATGCTGAATCATCTGTAACTATTTCTATTGACACCAGTAAGCCTGAAGTTATGCGCGCTGCGGTGGCTGCGGGTGCAGGCTTAATTAATGATGTTCGGGCATTGCAAATGAGCGGTACTGTGCAAACTGCTGCTGAAGCAGATGTGCCGGTTTGTCTGATGCATATGCAGGGGCAACCCGATACGATGCAAAAGCAGCCTCATTATGAAAATGTGCTTGAGGAAGTAAAATCTTTTCTACTGCAAAGAATTGCTTGTTGTGAGGCGGCAGGAATCAAACGTGATCACATCATCGTTGATCCGGGTTTTGGTTTTGGCAAAAGCTTGAAGCATAATCTGTCGATAATGAAACATGTACATGAAATATGTGCTATTGGATTGCCTGTGTTGGTGGGCGTTTCCCGAAAATCGATGATAGGTGATGTGTTAAATGTTTCTGCAAAAGAACGCTTGGCAGGAAGTTTGGCATTAGCATCGCTGGCGGTTTGGCAGGGATGTTCAATATTGAGAGCGCATGATGTGCGCGCGACGGTTGATGCGGTGAAGATGATGGCAGCGGTAATTCGGTCGCAATAATAAACATTAACTATTATTCTTAAAACACTAAAATAAAAGAGATTATAAAGTGGGGAAGGAAGCTAAAAGGCGATTTTTTGGAACTGATGGAATTCGCGGCCGTGTGGGTGTCGAGCCGATAACGGCGGAATTTGTTTTGAAGCTGGGGTGGGCTGTTGGACGAGTGCTTGCTGCTGGGGAACATGGCAAGGTGCTAATAGGTAAGGATACGCGCATTTCCGGTTATATGTTTGAGTCTGCGCTACAGGCTGGTTTGTCAGCGGCAGGTGTAGATATTCGTTTGTTAGGTCCGATGCCGACACCAGCGATTGCCTATCTCACCCGCACCTTACATGCTCAAGCGGGTATCGTGATCAGTGCGTCCCATAATCCTTATTATGATAACGGTATTAAATTCTTCTCTGCTGAGGGGATGAAGCTGGCGGATGATATAGAGTCGGCCATTGAGGCTGAAATGGAAAACTCCATGGTCACGGTTGATTCTGCTCAGCTTGGAAAAGTGGAGCGGGTTGAAGATGCGCCAGGTCGTTATATTGAATTTTGTAAGAGTACAATTCCATCGCGTCTGGATTTTCGTGGAATGAAATTGGTGGTTGATTGCGCACACGGTGCGACGTATCACGTAGCGCCAAGTGTTTTTGAAGAGATCGGGGCGGAGGTTATCAGGATTGGTGTTGAGCCTGATGGTTTTAATATTAATCAGGATTGTGGCTCAACTTGCCCTCAGGCAGTTCAGGCCGCTGTGCTAGAACACGGTGCAGATGCGGGTGTTGCGCTGGATGGTGACGGCGACCGTTTGATTATGGTGGATCACAAAGGTGAGATCGTTGATGGTGACGAATTACTATATATTATTGCGCGTTCTCGGCAAGCAGCTGGCCAGCAAACAGGTCCTGTAGTGGGCACTCTGATGACCAATCTGGGTTTGGAGCATGCACTGCAAGCGCTGCAGATAGAATTTCTCCGTGCGCAAGTAGGCGATCGTCATGTAATGGGGATGTTGAAACAGAAAAATGGTTTGTTGGGTGGTGAGTCCTCCGGCCATATTTTATGTCTCGACAGGACATCCACCGGAGACGGTATTGTTGCCGCGTTACAGGTTTTGGCGGCGATGAATGAGGCGCAATGCAGCTTGAATGAATTGAAGTCGGGCATGAGCAAAATGCCGCAGTGCATGATCAATGTTCCTACGCAAAAGAATTTTAATTACGCTGCATCGAATCAGGTTCAAGCAGCTTTGAAGGACGTTGAGGCTGAGCTTGGCGACGCAGGTAGAGTTCTGCTGCGTCCTTCTGGCACAGAGCCTGTGATTCGCGTGATGGTGGAAGGTGTTGATGCTCAGCTGGTGAAGACACTTGCACAGAAAATTGCGGACAGCATTATTGAAGGCAAATAATTCAGCAGCTAGTGTTTCCGTTTAGAGGGTGCTGATAAGTTATCAAAATTAACTGCAATCCCGTTTAATTGAAAAGGTTCTAAAGGATTTTTCTGGCCAGAGGGCCCTGATTGTCTTTTTTCATCTATCTATCCGATTACATTGATTTATTTGGCGTGTGAAGGTAAGCTTGCCTGCTTTATTCTTGATGGCAAGGGGAACATGTAATGCGTCGTCCGATGGTGGCTGGAAACTGGAAGTTAAATGGGACCAGCGTAAGTGTTCAGGCACTGAGTGAAGAAATCAGTGCAGGTATGAAAAGTGTGGCTAATGCTGAAGTAGTTGTCTGCCCACCTTATGTATATCTGGATGCAGTCGGCAAGCAACTCAGTGGTTCGGATGTTGCGTGGGGCGCTCAGAATCTTTGTGATGAGGCAGGCCCAGGTGCGTTTACCGGTGAAGTCTCTGCCAGCATGTTGCTCGATTTTTCCTGTACTCATGTCATTGTTGGTCATTCAGAACGTCGCGCGTTGTACAGTGAAAGCGATGCTCTGGTGGCGAAGAAATTTGCTATTGCTAAAGAAGCAGGTTTGACCCCCATCTTTTGTGTTGGTGAGCTGCTTGAAGAACGTGAATCAGGTAAAACAGAAGAGGTTGTGGCACGCCAGTTAGATGCAGTGCTTAATTCTGAACAGGGCGCGGCTGCCTTAGATGGCGCAGTGGTAGCCTATGAACCTGTTTGGGCGATTGGCACGGGCAAGACAGCATCACCGCAACAGGCTCAGGATGTTCATGCGTTTATTCGCAACAGAATTGCAGGGCATGATGCAGGTATTGCTGAGCAAGCGCGTATTCTCTATGGTGGTAGTGTTAAAGCAGACAATGCGGAAGAACTGTTCGGCATGACTGATATTGATGGTGGGCTTATTGGTGGCGCATCACTGAAAGCTAAAGATTTTCTGGCGATCTGCCAGGCTGCTGGCTGATCCAGTCAGTTTCTCGGGGTATTTTCTATGCAAACAATTGTAGTTGTTTTTCATCTTGTTCTTTCTGTTGCTTTGGTTGTGCTGGTGCTAATCCAGCGCGGTAAAGGTGCGGATGTCGGTGCTGCTTTTGGTAGTGGCGCTTCGCAAACGGTTTTTGGTAGCCAGGGCTCGGGTTCTTTTTTGACGCGTACGACGGCTATTTTGGCGACGCTGTTTTTTGCATCCAGTTTAACGCTGGCTTATTTCACCACGCAAGGGACAAATCAGAAAAGTGTTACTGAAACGTTGGCTGAAGAGCCCGCTGCGATTGTTCAGCATCAAGAGATGCAGGAAGATGTTCCAATGGACGTACCTTCTTTGCCATCTAACGAACCTGCGATGCCACCAGAAACAAATTAAAAAGCCTCTATAAATAATGTTTAGAGGTCCTCAGAAGTATTTGCCGATGTGGTGAAATTGGTAGACACGCCGTCTTGAGGGGGCGGTAGCGAAAGCTGTGCCGGTTCGACTCCGGCCATCGGCACCAATTAAAAATGAATTTTAGAAGTATCTGTTAGAAGTAAAAAAGGAAATCGTTAAATACCGTATCTTCAATATGTTATTAAATGATTTAGAACGTTTCATTATTGACAGCTTGCTGATCGTTAGCCTAGACTGGAACGTACTTGAGGGGAGAAGAAAATAAATGGCACAGTGTATAAGATGCCTATTTTTTTAGAGGTTGCTCGGACTTACAGATGCTAGAAAATTATTTGCCAATTCTGGTTTTTCTTGTGCTTGGTCTCGCTTTTGGCCTAGGCCCAGTTATCATTGGTTTCATCGTCGGCCCAAGCAAGCCTGACAGTGAAAAACTTTCAACTTACGAATGTGGTTTTGAAGCGTTCGAAGATTCGCGCATGAAATTCGATGTGCGCTACTACCTTGTTGCCATTCTGTTCATAATTTTCGATCTGGAAATTGCCTTTCTATTTCCATGGGCAGTTGTCCTGGATGAAATTGGCATGTTCGGGTTTATCTCCATGGTTATTTTTCTTGGCCTGCTGGTGATTGGCTTTATCTATGAATGGAAGAAGGGAGCTCTGGAGTGGGAATAGAAGGTATTCTTGAAAAGGGTGTCGTTACCACATCCGCAGACAAACTGATGAACTGGGCGCGCACCGGATCGTTGTGGCCAATGACCTTTGGTCTGGCTTGTTGTGCAGTTGAAATGATGCATGCCGGTGCCTCTCGTTATGACCTGGATAGGTTCGGCGTTGTCTTTCGTCCCAGTCCGCGCCAATCGGATGTGATGATTGTCGCCGGCACATTGGTGAATAAGATGGCGCCTGCCTTACGTAAGGTCTACGATCAAATGTCCGAACCACGTTGGGTTATCTCAATGGGTTCTTGTGCGAATGGTGGTGGTTATTATCATTATTCGTATGCGGTTGTGCGCGGCTGTGATCGCATTGTTCCCGTTGATATTTATGTGCCGGGTTGTCCGCCCACTGCTGAAGCATTGCTCTACGGCATTATTCAGTTGCAGAATAAAATTAAGCGCACCCAGACCATTGCAAGGTAAGAGAAGCAGGTTTTATGGCTGATAAGATTCAAGCACTATCTACATATGTCCAGCAACGATTCGATGGGATTTTGCAGGGTTGCTCCATAGCAAGGGGTGAACTCACCATACAGGTTCCAACGTCTCATTTAAGCGAAGTTTGTGTTGCGCTGCGGGATGACAGCGAAACAGCTTTTGAAATGTTAATCGATCTCTGCGGCGTCGATTATCTGGATTACGGTAACGGTGAGGTAGAGTATCAGGGGCCGAGATTTGCAGTTGTCTATCACCTATTGTCTTTAGCTAATAATCAAAGGATCAGAGTTAAGTGTTTTCTTGAAAACGAAGACGAACTCATTGTTGATTCAGTCGTCGATATTTGGGCAGTGGCTAATTGGTTCGAGCGTGAAGCCTTCGACCTGTTTGGTATTCTTTTTGAAGGGCACCCTGATCTGCGTAGATTGTTAACAGACTACGGCTTTATTGGTCATCCGTTCCGTAAAGATTTCCCACTGATTGGTAATGTCGAAATGCGTTACGATCCTGAGCGGCGACGCGTTATTTATGAGCCGGTCACGATTGATCCACGTATTACAGTTCCGCGTGTTATCCGTGAAGATCATCGTTATATGGAAGGTGTTGTGAAAGATGAAACGAATAATGAGGTGAAGCGTGGCTGAAATTCGTAACTACACCATGAATTTTGGGCCACAGCATCCGTCAGCACACGGTGTATTAAGGCTGGTATTGGAGTTGGACGGTGAGGTGATCGAGCGTGCGGATCCGCACATCGGTTTATTGCACCGTGGTACAGAAAAGCTCGCTGAGTCAAAACCTTTTAATCAAAGTATTGGTTACATGGACAGGCTCGATTACGTTTCGATGATGTGTAATGAACATGCCTATGTAATGGCGATTGAAAAATTGCTCGGCATCGAAGCGCCGATTCGAGCGCAATACATTCGTGTCATGTTTTCTGAGATGACGCGTATCCTCAATCATTTGTTGTGGATTGGTGCTCATGCGCTGGATATTGGCGCGATGACTGTATTTTTGTATGCCTTTCGCGAGCGTGAAGATTTGCTGGATTGTTACGAAGCGGTTAGCGGTGCACGCATGCACGCGACTTATTTTCGCCCCGGTGGCGTTTACCGTGATCTACCTAATGTAATGCCTCATTACAAAACATCAAAATGGCACAACGCAAAAGAGGTCGATCAACTTAATACGAACCGCCAGGGTTCGTTGTTAGATTTCATTGAAAATTTTACTGATCGTTTCCCATCTTGTGTGGATGAATATGAAACGCTGTTAACGGATAACCGCATCTGGAAACAGCGCACCGTCGGTATTGGTGTGGTGACACCTGAACGCGCCTTGCAGCTTGGTTTTACGGGTGCGATGTTGCGTGGTTCTGGCATCGAGTGGGACTTGCGTAAGAAGCAGCCCTATGAAGTTTATGACCAACTTGATTTTGATATTCCAGTAGGTACTACAGGGGATAGCTACGATCGTTATTTAGTACGTGTCGAAGAAATGCGTCAGTCCAACCGAATCATTCGTCAATGTATAGATTGGTTGCGTGTAAATCCTGGGCCTGTGATGCTCGGGAACCACAAGATTACACCGCCAAAGCGTTCTGAAATGAAAGGCGATATGGAGTCTTTGATTCATCACTTTAAGCTGTTTACCGAGGGCGTTTGTGTTCCTGAAGGTGAGGCCTATGCAGCGGTGGAACACCCCAAAGGTGAATTTGGAATCTACATTGTTTCTGATGGTGCAAACAAACCTTATCGTTTAAAAATTCGTGCACCCGGTTTTGTTCATATTTCTGCCTTGGATGAAATGGCGCGTGGACATATGCTGGCTGACGTGGTGGCTATATTGGGAACTCAGGATATCGTATTTGGTGAGGTGGATCGCTAATGTCAGTGGTAGAAAATAAAAGCACCGTGCTTTCCAAACATGCTTGTGAAGTGATAGACAAGTGGGTGGCTAAGTTTCCTGCTGAGCACAAGCAGTCAGCGGTTATTACCGCTTTGACAGTGGTTCAGGAAGAAAATGGGGGGAGCTTAAATCCAGATGTTATGGATGCCGTGGCAGAATACTTGGGCATGTCAAGAATTGCTGTTTACGAGGTGGCGAGTTTTTACAGCATGTTTGATCTTAAACCTGTTGGGCGTCATAAAATAGCCGTTTGCACTAACATTTCATGCATGCTCTGTGGTGGCGATAAAATCCTGGATTATGTGACAAACATGTTAGGTGTCAAAGTGGGTGAAACAACGGCTGATGGTAAGTTTACCGTCAAGCGCGAAGAGGAATGTCTGGCTGCCTGTGCGGGCGCGCCAATGATGGCGGTTAATGGTCATTACCATGAAGATCTGACACCCGAAAAAATTGACGCAATACTGGATGGCCTGGAGTAAGTAGATGGTAAACGAAGTCTGTTTTCAGACCCTACAGTTTGATGAGCCTTGGAGCCTTGAAAGTTATCGCAAGGTGGGTGGTTATCAAGCCTGGGAAAAAATTCTCAAGGAAAAAATGTCACCTGAGGACATTATAGATCAGGTTAAGTCATCCGCTCTGCGTGGTCGCGGTGGAGCTGGTTTTCCAACAGGTTTGAAATGGAGTTTTATGCCACGTAATTCCCCGGGGCAAAAATACATTGTGTGTAATTCAGATGAGAGTGAGCCGGGTACCTGTAAGGACCGTGATATTTTACGTTTTAACCCCCACGCCCTGATTGAAGGGATGGCGATTGCAGGCTATTCAATTGGCGCGACTATTGGTTATAACTACATGCGCGGTGAGTTTCACCATGAGCCTTATGAGCGTTTTGAAGCTGCATTGGAAGAAGCACGCAATGCCGGGTATTTGGGCGACAATATTTTAGGTGCGGGTGTTAATTTTCAACTTCATTCACATTTGGGCGCCGGGGCCTATATCTGTGGTGAAGAGACTGCTTTGCTGGAGTCGCTGGAAGGCAAGAAAGGACAACCACGATTCAAACCCCCATTCCCAGCAAACTTTGGACTCTATGGTCGTCCAACAACCATTAATAATACTGAAACATTAGCGTCTGTTCCGTCGATTATTCTAAACGGCAGTGAATGGTTTCTTAATTTGGGCAAACCGAATAATGGCGGTGTAAAGCTGTTTTCTGTTTCAGGGCACGTTAATAAGCCGGGCAACTATGAAATTCCGATGGGCACGCCGTTCAGCGAATTATTAGAAATGGCTGGTGGCATACGCAAAGGTCGTAAACTAAAAGCTGTAATTCCAGGTGGTTGTTCAATGCCTGTTATGACTGCTGATACCATTATGAACTGCGACATGGATTACGATTCTTTGTCTAAGGCGGGTTCTGCGTTAGGTTCGGGTGGGGTTATTGTTATGGATGACAGTACTTGTATGGTGAATGCCTTGCTGCGTATTTCGCGTTTTTATTATGCTGAATCTTGTGGTCAATGCACGCCTTGTCGTGAAGGTACTGGCTGGATGTGGCGCATTATCAGTCGCATAGAAAATGGTCAGGGTCGTCCTGAAGATCTTGAGATACTGGAAAAAACAGCAGGACGTATTGAAGGCCGCACGATATGTGCATTCGGTGATGCTGCGGCTTGGCCAGTGCAAAGTTTTCTAAAACATTTCCGTCACGAATTCGAGTACCACATTGAACACAAACGCTGCATGGTTTCCAGCAACACTGGCTCCACATCGGGGGTTGCAGCATGAGCGTAACATCAGATTCAATTAAAGATGAGAATATCGTCAATATTGAAGTTGACGGGCAGATGTTAAAAGCACGCCGTGGCCAAATGCTGATTGAAGCAACTGACAAGGCAGGTATTACTGTTCCACGTTTTTGTTATCACAATAAACTATCGATAGCAGCCAATTGCCGTATGTGTCTGGTTGAAGTTGAAAAGGTACCCAAACCATTACCTGCATGTGCAACACCCGTTACAGAAGGGATGAAGGTAATGACCAGTTCGGTCAAAGCCAGAGAAGCCCAGCGTGGCACAATGGAATTTTTACTTATTAATCATCCATTGGATTGCCCGATTTGCGATCAAGGTGGTGAGTGCGAACTTCAGGAATTATCGATTGGTTATGGTGGTGATTCGTCTGAATATAATGAAACTAAACGTGTCGTTGCAGATAAAAATCTGGGGCCATTAATTAGCACTGAAATGACACGTTGTATCCATTGTACACGTTGTGTGCGTTTTGGTGATGAGATTGCCGGTGTTCGCGAAATGGGTGCAACAGGGCGCGGTGAGAACACACATATTGGCACTTATATTGAAACAGCGATCGACTCAGAATTATCAGGCAACATTATTGATTTGTGTCCTGTTGGCGCGCTGACTTCAAAGCCATTTCGTTTCACAGCTCGTGCCTGGGAAATGCAGACACAAGCGTCGATTGCACCGCATGATTGTGTCGGATCAAATATTGATATTAAACTGCGTGACAAGCAGGTGATGCGTGTGGATCCTCGTGAAAACGAACAGCTAAATGAGTGCTGGTTATCAGATCGTGATCGTTTTAGCTATGAGGCTGTGAACGATGAATCACGTCATTTAAAACCCATGGTGCGTTTGAATGGGAAATGGCAGGAAACTGATTGGTCGACTGCACTTGAGTTTACTGTAGAAGGTTTGAAAAAAATACTGGGTGAATATGGGCCGCATCAAGTGGGTGGTTTGGTTTCTCCAAGTTCCACGGTGGAAGAAATGTACCTCGCACAAAAATTAATGCGCGGTTTTGGTTGTGAAAACATCGATCATCGTTTGCGCCAACAGGATTTTACAGATCAGGATATAGATCCCGTTTTCCCATGGTTGGGCAGCGCCGTAGAAGACCTGGATACGCGTGATGCCATTTTTCTGGTGGGTTCAAATGTACGTAAAGATCAACCGATTTTGGGGCAGCGTATTCGCAAAGCAGTGCAAAGTGGTGGTTCGGTTATGGCGCTAAATTCTATCGACTACGATTTTAATTTCGATCTAGCCGAAAAGGTTATCAGTAACCCTGCTCAAATGATTAACTCATTGGCTGAGACTGCTAAAGCGGCTTTAGAGCAAAATAGCACTGCAATTCCTGAAGGTTTAGCTGCATTGCTGACGGATATTCAGGTGACTGATAGCAGTCGTCGCATTGCCGAACGGCTGTCAAAAGCAAATCACGGTATGGTATTACTCGGTTGCCAATCACAACAGCATCCAGATTATTCATTGTTACGTTCGCTGGCGGGCACCATTGCAGAAGCGTGTTCTGTACAGCTGGGTTTTTTGAGCAGTGGCGCTAACAGTAACGGTGCTTATCTTGCTGGTGTTTTGCCACACCGTAAATCAGCAGCGAGAGCCAATGGTGGCTCAGGTCTAAATGCTAAAAGCATGCTGGATGAAGGGCTGAAAGCATATTTGTTGCTTAACGTTGAACCTGAACATGATTGTGCAGATGCCGCGACAGCAACCAACGCCATGATGGATGCTGAATTTGTTGTTTCACTGAGTGCATTTAATAGCAAAGCGATTGAAAAATACGCCAATGTCATTTTACCTATAACGCCTTTTTCTGAAACGTCTGGTACCTATGTGAATACTGCAGGTGATTGGCAAAGTTTTGCTGCTGCGGTGATTGCAAACGGAGAAGCGAGACCTGCGTGGAAAGTACTGCGAGTGTTGGGTAACTATTTCGATATCGATGGTTTCGATCATGTTTCTTCAGAAGATGTACGCGATGAATTGTCGAATCAAATCACAGATATTCTACCCGATAATGTAATTGCGTGGCGCTATCCTCAAGCGACACCGGTGAGCAAGGGTTTGTTGAGACTGGCAGATACTCCACTTTACGCTGTTGATAGCATTGTGCGTCGAGCGAATGCGCTTCAGAGTACTGCGGACTCTTTAGAGGCCGCTGTTTATATAAATGAAAATGAGGCGAATCGTTTATCTTTAAACGGTGCTCAGTCTGTTACGGTTCAGCAGGGTGGAGAGGCTATCGAGTTACCAGTGGTTATAGATAAACGCATCTCTGATGGTTGTGCTTTGATTCCATCAGGTGTTTCCGGCACTGAAGGCCTGGGTTTATATGGTCATGTTGTTTCCCTTACTAATGCTACGAGTTGATGAGTAGAACAAGCTATGATTGAAACACTTCTTTCATTATGGGATATCGTGCCTGGATCATTGCAGGTACTGTTGATCATCATTCTTAAGATTGTTGTGATTGTTGTGCCTATCATGTTGTCGGTTGCTTATTTGACACTGGCTGAACGCAAAGTGATTGGTTATATACAGGTGCGTATCGGCCCTAACCGTGTTGGACCGCGTGGTTTGTTACAACCGATTGCAGATGGCATGAAATTGATGATGAAAGAGATCATCGTTCCGAGCAATGCTAACCGCTTCTTATTTATTAGCGCACCAATGTTGGCATTGGCGCCGGCATTAGCCGCTTGGGCAGTTATTCCTTTTGATGACGGTTTGGTACTGGCTGACATTAATGCTGGTCTGCTATATGTGCTGGCCTTAACTTCGTTGAGCGTCTACGGCATTATTATTGCCGGTTGGGCATCCAATTCAAAATACGCATTTCTTGGAGCGGTGCGCTCCTGTGCGCAAATGGTAGCCTATGAAATTGCCATGGGATTTGCGTTAGTAGGTGTTTTAATGGCTGCTGGCAGTCTTAATCTTGGTGATATCGTCAGAGCACAGGAAGGGTCTTTCTTGCATTGGTTCTGGTTACCGTTATTACCATTGTTTTTGGTTTATTTTATTTCAGGTGTGGCAGAAACCAATCGAGCACCGTTTGATGTTGCCGAAGGTGAATCAGAAATTGTAGCGGGTTTTCATGTTGAATATTCAGGTATGACATTTGCGCTGTTTTTCCTCGCGGAATATGCCAACATGATTATTGTGGCGGTCTTGACTTCGCTTATGTTTATGGGTGGTTGGTTGTCGCCCTTCGACGGTATTCCAGTTCTTGGAAGCATGTTTGCCTGGGTGCCTGGCATTGTCTGGCTATTGCTTAAGACTGCCGTATTTTTGTTTATGTTTTTGTGGTTTCGTGCAACGTTCCCGCGCTATCGTTATGACCAGATTATGCGCCTCGGGTGGAAGGTTTTTATTCCGATTACCATTATCTGGATTTTGGTTATAGGCGTGGCCATTATGGCTAATCTCGGACCATGGTTTGATTGAGGCGAGCAGGAAAATGAAATCAGTACAATATTTTTTAAAAACCTTCTTGCTCTGGGAATTGTTGCGTGGGTTACAGTTAACCGGTAAATATTTTTTCAAGAAAAAAATCACTGTTCAATATCCCGAAGAAAAAACGCCGCAGTCGAATCGTTTCCGTGGCCTGCACGCCTTGCGCCGTTATGCCAATGGAGAAGAACGTTGCATCGCTTGTAAATTATGTGAGGCAGTTTGCCCGGCACTGGCTATAACGATTGAGGCAGAGCCAAGAGACGATGGCACGCGACGCACAACGCGTTACGATATTGATTTATTTAAATGTATCTATTGTGGTTTTTGTGAAGAAGCTTGCCCTGTAGATGCCATTGTTGAGACGCGTAAATTTGAATATGCTTTTGAGCAACGTGGTGAAAACATAATGACTAAAGATATGTTGCTGAATATAGGCGACAAAGCAGAAAAGCAAATTGCAGCAGACCGTGCACAAGATGCGCCGTTTCGTTGATTGGATAACAAAACTGAAATTACATATTAAAATTGGAAAATCAGTCTGTAAATGAATATTGAATCGATACTGTTTTACTTTTTCTCCGCGGTGCTCGTGTTTGCTGCGACGGCTGTAGTTACCATTCGTAACCCGGTAAAAGCAGCATTGTTTTTAGTGTTGGCATTTTTTACCTGCGCAGCGATTTGGCTGATGCTTGAGGCTGAGTTCCTCGCTATTGTGCTGATTCTCGTCTACGTTGGTGCGGTGATGGTATTGTTCCTGTTTGTTGTCATGATGCTTGATATCAATGTTGCGCCTTTGAACGAAGGTTTTATTCGCTATTTACCTATCGGCTTAATTGTTGGGGCACTGATTCTGTTTGAAATGGCGCTTGTTGTTGGGCCGGATATGTTTGGCCTCGATAAAATTGCTGCTCCTGTCAGACACGGTGTGGACTACAGTAATACAGAAGAAATTGGTAATGTTCTTTACACGGTCTATGTCTATCCGTTTGAGATCGCTGCTGTGATTCTGTTAATCGCGATTGTTGCCGCAATTGCATTGACGATGCGTAAACGTCCAAATACTAAATCTCAGAACCCTGCGAGTCAGGTCAAGGTGCGCAAAGAAGATCGTGTGCGTATTGTGAAAATGGATACAGAAAAATAACATTTTTTAACATAACTATTATTTAATAATGATTTCATTATCCGAATATTTGATTCTCGCAGCGGTCATTTTCTGCATAGGTTTAGCAGGCGTTTTTCTTAACCGTAAAAATATCATTATCCTCTTGATGTCTATCGAGTTGATGTTATTGGCTGTGAATATTAATTTCATAGCTTTTTCATTTTACTCTGGGGATCTGGCGGGTCAGATTTTTGTCTTTTTTATACTTACAGTCGCAGCCGCAGAAGCGGCCATTGGATTGGCAATTTTGATCGTATTGTTCCGTAATCGACGCACGATTAACGTCGATCATATTGATTCACTGAAAGGGTAGCTCAGGAGCTTTAATGAAATCGATCTATCTCACAATCGTTCTGGCACCCTTAATAGGCGCAGTCTTGGCCGGTTTGTTTGGCCGTCAAATTGGCAGGGCAGGTACGCATTGGGTAACGATCATCGGGGTCGCTGTTTCTTTTGTTTTGTCACTGTTGGTTTTTAAAGATTTAGTGCTGGATGGTAATGATATTTTTAACGGTTCTATTTATACCTGGTTAATCAGTGACGGTATTAAATTTGAGATAGGTTTTTTGGTGGATAGTCTCACTGCCGTGATGTTACTGGTTGTTACTTTTGTATCGCTGATGGTGCATATTTATACTGTCGGATACATGCATGATGATGATGGTTATCAACGCTTCTTTAGTTATATCTCTCTGTTTACTTTTTCGATGTTAATGCTTGTGATGTCGAATAATTTCTTGCAGCTATTTTTCGGTTGGGAAGCCGTTGGTCTGGTTTCTTATTTGCTGATTGGTTTTTGGTTCAAAAAAGAAACAGCCATTTATGCCAACCTGAAAGCCTTTCTGGTTAACCGCGT
>Ga0316208_1000380_pt1 | contig 56555 bp, 49 predicted proteins | sample 3monopyrite_MG_FD_204944 | JGI IMG/M metagenome (GOLD analysis project Ga0316208, IMG submission 204944) | Microbial mat bacterial communities from mineral coupon in-situ incubated in ocean water Damariscotta River, Maine, United States -... | ecosystem: Environmental > Aquatic > Marine >... | reverse complement strand
TCGACTTGAACACGCTCTTTACCCTGCATCAAGCTACGGTGGCTTGGCAGCATACTATGTTTAATCCAGTGCCAAGCAGCTAAGTCTTGCGGCTCTGTCGGCACAGGGTGACTCGCATAGTAAGAAGGCGCACAAACCAATTTGCGCTTCATATCCCCAATGTACCGAGATTTAAGCGCACTATCCTCAAGCCCCCCTGCCCGAATCGCAAGGTCGATACCGCCGTCAATAAGATCCTGTCGTTTGTCCGTATAGGTAATCAGAAGCTCAATATCAGAAAAACTCTGCATAAAGCTTGCTAACCGGTTAGCTAAAGACCCCTGTGTCAAAGACGTAGGTACCGTTATTCGCAAGCACCCAACTGGCGTTTGGCGCCTCGCTGATACCAGCTCCAGTCCCTGCACCGCCGCCGCCGCCATTGTTTCAGCATACTGAAACAACACCTCTCCCTCAGATGTCAGAGAAAGTTTACGGGTTGAACGGTAGATCAGAGCATTCCCGACATGCGCCTCTAACTGGCTAACATGATAACTGACAACCGACGGGGACAGGCCAAGCTTTTCTGACGCTTTGCGAAATGACCCCTGCCTAATTGTTTCCATAAAAATTGCCATAGCCCGTAGTTCATCAATCATACAACCATTCCATCGAATAATATAATTCAATTATCCCATATTATTACCTTATTTAAAATTGGCTAACTTATTTTGTAATAAACAAGTAACCGGAGACCCCATAATGTCTGTTCTCATCGCAATGTGCGTCTTTTCTCTCGCCATGTCAGTTACACCGGGCCCTGTGAATTTGATTACCTTTTCAACCGGCGTTAACCACGGTTTTAGAAAAGCCTTCCCTTTTGTATCGGGCGCGACCTTTGGCTTTACATTGCTTCTTACGGCGATTGGTGCAGGACTTGGAAATCTGTTGATGCACTATGCTTACATTCTACGATTGTTAGGCTACGCTGGGGCCGCCTTCATCTGTTATATGGGGTATAAAATTGCAACACAGGGCACAGCAGTAACCACCGACCGCAAACCACCGGCCACCTTTATGAAAGGAGCTTTTTTGCAGTGGCTTAACCCAAAAGCCTGGGCAGCATGCCTGGCTGGTGTCGTTACTTTTCAACTAGCTGACAATTACAGTCTCCTTCTGCAATTTGTTAGCATCTATTTTGTCATATGTTATCTGGCTATCGCCTTGTGGGCATTCGCAGGCAGCCACGCTACAACATTTGTGCAAAACCCAAAACACTTGAAGGCCTTGAATGTTTTAATGGGTACCGGGCTTATTTTACTGGCTGTTTATTTACAGCTGTCTATATAAAATGAGCACCTAGGAATTTACTCCGGCTTTTCTTCAAGCTTCTTCCTCTGGGTTTCAAGCATATTTTGCATGATACCCAGTTCTTTAAACTCGCTGGCATCATGGTCCATTTCTTTTGCGAACCATTCATCAAAAATTATTGTGGAATCACCCCTGACCTTGAGGGTTGGGTTAAATGCCCCTCCTTCTTTTGAAGGGTCATAATTTTTGGGCATAGGGGGCATAATTACACCTAAAATGAAACTCGCCAAAGACTGCGTTGCCCCTGCCACACCTTTAAGCGCTGGGGCTTTCTTATACTTTAATGTTGGGTGCGCATAAACAAGGCTGCGGTTAATTAAATTCTCGTCTAACCCAGCTGCTGCGCGCGCGACCTGGCCAAGAAATAACCTATTTTCATAATCAGTCATGGCAATGCCTGACTTATCTTTATTAAGAGACCCTAAAATCCAGTCAGCAACAGAAAGCACAGACCCATCTTCTAGTACGATATAACTATCTCTCAGGTCTGCGCCTTCTGGCAAGATTTTGCTGTCAGTGCCTCGGGGATAAACAGGTACGACAAGCTGCCCTTTAGACGCGGACTTTATCATGCTTTCCACTTCACCTGAATCCAACGTGTCTTGTTCAGCTGTCTGTTGGTTTGCCAATACAGGCATAGCCGTAATGACCAGTAAAATTATACTGACGACAAAGCAGATAATAATCAGCCAATTTATATAGGGACGGCTCATTGCGCCTTCTCTCTCTTTTGTTGTAGTATTATCTTTAACAGGAAATAAATTTCTGTAAAACGATAATTTTATAATGAGAAAGCCCGATGAACTCCGTTTCTAAAAACCTTACGGTACTCACATGGACCATCTATCTCATCTTGGTGATAGTTGCGGTTTCACCGTTCCTCTATTTTTTATGGCCACAATCGGCAGCCTATTTCCCGCCAAATGACATACTTACAAGCTATGGCGGTGCTGATGCCCTTGTACTATGGCAGAAGATATTGGGCCTTTTTGTGGCAGCACTTCCAAATGCAATGCTGTGCTGGGCGTTGATTCTTGTTCTTAAGCTGATTCGCTTTCTTAAGGCTGGTATGTGGTTTGATGAATCCTGTGAAAAACTATCCCGTAAATTCAGCAAAGTAATGTTGTGGTTTGTTTTTTTTCAATTTATTCACCGCACTTTACTCGTACTTGTAGTCACTGCGACCCGCCCTACCGGCGAGAAAGAGCTTGTCATATCCTTTTCCAGCGATGACCTGTTTGCTATCGTGCCTGTTATTTTTGCTCTTATTTTCGCTCATATCATTAGCCTCGCCCGTGAACAGCGGGAAGAGCTAAAGCAAATCATTTAAACATTGGCTTATGAATTATGCCCATAATAGTAAAATTGGATGTCATTCTGGCAGAGCGAAAAGTTAAGTCTAAAGACCTTGCTGCCCATATTGGCATTACAGAGGCGAACTTGAGCCTCTTAAAGTCAGGGAAAGTTAAAGGCGTACGCTTTGGCACACTTGAAGCCATATGTGAGTTTCTAGATTGCCAACCTGCGGACATTTTGCAATATAAGCCTGATTTATAAAGACTGTGCCTCCTTCATCATAACATTTATAGTATTTTAGGTTTCTCAAAATAGTATAAAATGTCGAACGATCTCAGAACAAAGCCCGTAGGGAAAGAACACCCGTCTATGTTTGGTATAAGTAAAAGTGAAAAAGACCAACACGACCCCATGCACGTGACCAAAAAAAAACCGCTTCAACCGGCCACAAGAAAGCCTAAAATTGGGCTAGCTCTCGGTGCGGGGGTCGCGCGGGGTTGGACTCATATAGGTATTATTCGTGAACTGGAAAAAGAAGGCATTATTCCAGATGTTATTGCTGGGACATCAATTGGTGCCGTAGTTGGCGGGGCTTACGCCAGTGGTAATCTTGATGAAATTGAGGAATGGGCACTTAGTTTAAAAAACAACAGCTTCTTCCGATTTCTGGACCTCAAGCTTGGCAGCAGCGGCTTGTTCGGGAGCGACAAGCTAAGTGAGCTTATGCAAACACGGTTTGGTAACATACAATTAGAAGACCTAGAAACTCCGTTTACTGCCATAGCTTGCGAACTCAAGTCAGGACATGAAGTGTGGTTAAAGTCCGGCAGCATGGCCGACGCGATCAGGGCAAGCTTTGCCATGCCTGGTGTTTTTGAACCTCAGGAACGTGACGGACGTTGGCTTGTGGATGGTGCGCTTGTGAACCCTCTTCCCATATCTGTCTGCCGGGCTGCGGGCTGCGATCTGATCATTGCGGTTAATTTATCAGAGGATATATACGGCAGTGTCCGCGCTAAACGCGAAGGCGCATTATCGACGAGTGAATTTGGCGTTTACCCTGAAGGGGATTATACAGAAGAACAAACAACAAAAGGCAACCGGTCACTCGTTAGGCGCCTTTTTGGCCATAAAAAAAATGCCCCAAGTATGTTCTCAAATCTCATTGCCAGCATTAATATTATGCAAAATCGTCTAGCGCGTTCCCGCATGGCTGGAGACCCTGCTGATGTCCTCCTTGCGCCGCGCTGCGGCCACGTGGGTTTGATGGAATTCCACAGGGCAGAAGAACTTATTGCAGAAGGAAAACGCTGCCTTGAGGTGAATTTGCCGCAAGTTCGTGATGCTCTTGCCATTATCAACCATCGTATAAACCATTAGGGTGCTTGATGGGTAAACCGCTCAAAATTTTGTACCATCACCGTGTAGCTGCACAAGACGGGCAAAGTGTTCACATTGAGGAATTAACCGCTAGTTTCAGAGAAATCGGCCATGAATTGATTTTTGTAGGCCCTTCCCTTCGACCCAAAGAATTTGGTCAACAAAATAAACTACTTGGTATGCTCCGCAAAGTTCTCCCGGCATTCGCTCAAGAACTTCTAGAGCTTTTATATGGATATCAAGCCTTACGTAAACTCCTCGCTGCATACCATAAACATCAGCCGGATATTTTATACGAACGACATAATCTATTTCTTCCCGCGGGCCGTATTCTCAAGCAGAAAACCGGCATTCCTTATTTTTTAGAAGTCAATTCGCCGCTTACGGAAGAACGCTCTGAACACAGCGGTTTACAGCTGCGAAAAATTGCCCGTAATCAAGAAGAAAAAACATGGCAGGCTGCAGACATGACTTTCCCTGTAACAGGCGTCCTTGCAGGAAAGCTACGCTCCGCAGGTGTAGACCCCAAAGCAATTACAGTCTTGCATAATGGTATCAACCACAGGGACTATGAAACCGTCGATCAACAGAAAATCCGAGACCAGTTTAACCTGACAGGGAAACTGGTACTTGGCTTTACGGGGTTTCTGCGGGAATGGCACCGTTTAGACCAGATCATTACCCTGATAGCGGAATTTGAAGCTGCTGACAGCCCACATCTTTTAATTGTGGGCCATGGCCCTGCTATTGAAAACTGTAGTGCTCTTGCAAAAAAACTCGGTGTTCATGACCGCGTTCATTTTGCCGGCTTTGCAAAGCGGAAAGAAATACCGGAATACCTGGCAGCAATGGATATTGCCTTGCAACCTGCTGTTACCAGCTATGCAAGCCCTTTAAAGATTTTTGAATATATGCGTTCTGGCCTTGCCATTGTGGCCCCGGACCAAGACAATATACGTGAAATCCTTACACACGGGGAAAACGCACTCCTTTTCGATACAGACAATCCAGCCGGGGCAGCAACTATAATACGCCAACTTATTACAAACAAAGACTTGCGCCTTCAACTGGGAAAATCCGCACGAGCAACCATTGATGACCGCCACTTTACGTGGGCGGATAATGCAAAGCGCATTACAACAATCGCACAAACAATATTAAAGAAAAGGGCAACCAATAAACAAGCTTAAGCCGACGTAATATACTCCTTCAAGGCGTCTGCTTCTTTTTGAGCTTCCTGCATACGTTCTTTGACCACATCACCAATTGAAATCATGGCAACTAATTTTTTGCCTTCCAGAACAGGGATATGCCTGATGCGTCTTTCTGTCATAATAGCCATCAAATGCTGAATAGTATCCGTCATAGTGCATGTGAAAACCGACTTAGTCATCAACGTATCCACCGTATCCCTTAGAACATCCCCCCCCTTAATCGCAAGACCGCGCATAACATCACGTTCAGAAATAATACCTGCCAGTTCACCTTTAGACATAATGGGAATTGCACCAATTCGCCGCGTTCCCAGAAGTTTAGCCACCTCAAGAACACTGCACCCAACCTCAAGCGAAATAATGTCCGAGCCTTTATGCTCCAGTATTTTACTTACATTCATCCATATCCCCTTTCATTTGAGAAACTTAGTATGCCTTTTTTTTCCACAACAATCAAAAGGCCAATTCAGTTTTCCAAATAAGATAGAGCTGGTAAAAGAGATGTGCGCAGATGCCGCACACAGTGTTCTTGATTATAAGGGTCATTCTGCACTAAGTGTTACACGTAACAACCCACTCTTACCCAGCATGCTTTTAGAGTATGAAAGTTGGTTTCCTTAGGGTGGGGATAGATCTAAAGCAAAAATACACTACCTCATAAACATACCGCCCTATAAACACACAGCCCCATCGGTGAAGACATGAAAAAAACCATCCTCCGCATAGCCGCCGCCTGCCTAGGCCTGAGTGTACTTTCATATGGTCTCGTTGTTTTTTACATGGATTATAAAGGCTTTGAAATTTCTATACACGGTCATATCGCAGCCGTGCTTGCTATATTTTTCACCTACAGCATCGGCGCCGCTCTCATGGCACTGTTATTTTTTTCAAACAAACATGGACATGACGACCAAGTATATTATGTACTGGGTGATAATACCCCCGACACCGATCAAGACGGGGACAAAAAAGAGGGTTAGTAAACGTGTCCGATGATACTTTGAATGACTTCCTGATACTGGTAAAAGATGTATGGAAAAATGGCCTTTTTGGTATTGATATTGGGCAAATCGTCATTGCCGTTGGCATCCTCATTTTCTTTCTACTCGTTAGAAACTTATTCACTCACATAGTTGTCAAACGTGTTCAACGCTGGGCGTCCACAACAAAAACAGAACTTGACGATACAATCATTAGCGCGCTCGAAGCCCCAATCCGCTTCATCCCTGTCTTGCTCGGCGTTTTTTTTGCAAGTAACAGCCTTGAATTCAATACTCAAACTGACGCTTTCCTTTCCAATTTAAACCGGTCCCTCATTGCTTTCACAATCTTTTGGGCATTATACCGTGCCTCTGGTCCGGTTGGCGAACTTCTGCAAAATGCTGATAAATATCTTACGCAGGCAATGATCCAGTGGTTGTCTAAAGCAATAAGAGTTATCTTTGCACTGCTTGGCGGCGCTACAATTCTTGAAATATGGGGTATCGAGGTTGGCCCGCTCATAGCAGGCCTTGGTTTATTCGGCGTTGCCGTTGCGCTCGGTGCTCAAGATCTCTTTAAAAATCTGATCGCGGGTATTTTTGTAATTGGAGAACGACGCTTTCATCCCGGAGACTGGATTTTAGTGCGCGGTATTGTTGAAGGTACGGTTGAACATATTGGCTTTCGCACCACCACCGTACGCAGGTTTGATAAAGCCCCTGTTTATGTACCCAATACGGACCTTGCAGACCATGCTGTCATCAATTTTTCACGAATGACCTTTCGGCGTATCAAGTGGGTTATCGGCCTACGGTATGATGCTACAGCTCAACAGCTAGAGGCAGTTCGGTCTGAAATCGAGGCCTATATTTTAGAAAATGAGGACTTTTCCCGACCTGAGGATACGTCAACTTTTGTGCGTATTGACCAGTTTAACAACAGCTCAATTGACATTTTACTCTACTGCTTCACAAACACCACAGAATGGCTAGAGTGGCTGGAGGTAAAAGAAAAACTTCTACTCACAATTAAAAAAATTGTTGCCGATGCAGGAACAGACTTTGCCTTCCCGAGCCGTTCGCTATACATAGAAGCCTTAGGTGAGGATGTAGAAAAAATCCCACTTCCACACTGATGGAGATCATTATGAGCGAACACCGCCGTGCAACCATTCGCACGATACCCCAAACATCTGACCTGAACCTTAACGGGAATATATTCGGGGGCTGGGTACTCGCACAAATGGACCTTGCTGGCGGTGATGTCGCAAGCAGACATGCCCAAGGCCCTGTCGCAACTGTTGCCGTAGAAGGTATGAAGTTTCACATCCCCATTGAACTTGGTGATGTCATCAGTATTTATGCCGACGTTGAAAAAGTTGGCAGAACCTCCATGACCATAGCCATTGAGGTATTTGCTGAACGAGGCATAGAGCGCTCAACCCACAGGGTTACCGAAGGCCGCTATATTTTTGTTGCTATAGATGAAAATGGCCGCCCGCGTCCGGTAGATGCAGAGTAAGGCAACTATTGAGATTGCGCTTCCGGGGCGCCTACAATAATACCTTTTTTATCAAGCTCTGCGGTGCAATAGTTCGCAATATTGTCAAGTAAGGCACGGCTTTCCGGTTTAATTTCTGCTCGTGAAAGCTGAACGGACAGGTCAAGGTACTGCGCATAATTTAGCCGCTTTTGAAACTCTGTGACTGTACACTCACAGAGCGGCTTACATGTTGCTTCCCCAAAACCAGGGACGCAGTCATTCGTACAACGTTGGTAATCAAGATCAAGAAGTTCTTTAGGAATGACATCTTGACTGGACTGAGCAACAACCGCCCCCCCTAAGCAAAGGCTTGCAGCCATAAATGTATGTTTAAAAATATAGTGCATTAGCCTGCTCCCGAAGTTTTTATCACCATGCCTCTCGACATCCTTATATCTCTCTTCCATATAATGTGGAAAACTAAACTTGAATAAAGGACAAATAATGGCAACAGCAACATTTGGCGCAGGATGTTTTTGGGGTGTAGAAGAAATATTCAGAACCACTGAAGGTGTAACTGAGACAGCTGTTGGGTATACTGGCGGCACAAAAGACAGACCCACCTACCAAGAAGTATGTACAGGCACAACGGGCCATGCTGAGGTTGTGCAGGTGCAATTTGACCCTGACATAATTGCCTTTTCAGATCTTGTCGAAATCTTTTTCAACAACCACAACCCAACCCAGTTAAACATGCAAGGGCCTGATATAGGTACCCAGTATCGATCTGTAATTTTTTATGAAAATAGTGAACAAAAAACAATTGCCGAAGAAAAAACAGCAGCGCTCTCTATGTCAAATCGCTTTAAAAAGCCCATAGTTACGTTGATTGAACCAGTTCAAGCATTCTGGCCCGCAGAAGACTATCACCAAAAATATTTACAAAAACGTGGTTTATCAAGCTGTCATATATAAAGCTAAAATGAAACTGCCATTAAAAATACTGGGAAAGCCGCAATATTTAGGCCGCACGCTCGGCGCTTACGCAGTTGCTACATAGTCCACGAAGTTCCAAAGTTTGCCGGTGAATTTTAAAGCTTGCCTGATTTGCTGCCGTTGTAACAGCGACATCAAGAGCCTCAGTTGAGATTTCTTGAACCGTTTCACATTTATCACAGATCAAAAACTGGCTAATATGAGTATTCCCCGGATGAGGGCAGCCAATATAAGCATTTAACGATTCAATCTTATGAACAAGCCCTTCTTCCATCAAAAAATCTAACGCACGGTATACAGTAGGAGGTTTTGCCGACCCACCTTCCTTCGCTAATCGGTCTAAAAGGTCATAGGCTTTCACTGCTTTATGACCTTGCCAAATCATGGTGAGAATACGGCGTCGAAGTTCCGTAAAGCGAGAGCCACGCTCTGCACATATACGCTCTGCATCAGATACAGCCCTGTCGATACAGGCATCATGATCATGTTTATGTGCCACAATTCTCTCCTTATAGAGTTTCTTCAATCATAAACCGAATTGTATATCGTTACCAGCCCCATGCATTTATTTTCTCTGACCTCACCTCAGGCAATACCACTACCTCTGGGTGCCAACGTGACATGACGGTGGGTTGCAACGGAGAGAATAAGCCCGAAGGCAATGGCCCATGTTAAGATGGCAGACCCCCCATATGAAATGAGAGGTAAAGGAACACCAACAACAGGCATCAAGCCCATCACCATACCCATATTAATCATGACATATAGAAAAAGTGTAATGGATAAACCTGACGCCATGAGACGGCCAAATTGGTTTCTGCACCCAATCCCCATCAATAGGCCATACCCGAGTACGGTTGCATAAAGAACCAGCACAGTCATTGCCCCAATCAATCCAAATTCTTCAACCAAAACCGTAAAGATAAAGTCGGTTTTCATCTCCGGCAGAAAATTCAAATGGCTTTGTGTACCACCCAACAAACCTTTCCCCGCAAGCCCCCCGGAGCCAAGCGCAATTTTGGACTGTGTGATTTGATACCCAGCCCCCAGTGGGTCGGATTCTGGGTTCAAAAATGTTAAGACCCTACTCTTTTGATAGTCTTTCATCATTTGCCATACAATAGGGACGGCTGCCGCAATGCTAACACCTGCGACAGCAAACAGCCATGCTGGTAGTCCCGCTAAGAACAAAATGGCAGCACCCCCCATAATGATCATCAAGCCCGTGCCAAAATCGGGTTGTTTAATCACCAATAACGCAGGTACAAAAATGAGAACCATTGGCATAATAAGCGAGGACAACCGCCTCGACTGATCATATGTCCGGGCATGATAATACCGAGCAAGCGCCATCACTACAGCGATTTTCATCAACTCTGAAGGCTGAAGGCGCATAAAGCCTATATCAAGCCACCTCTGCCCCCCCATGCCGATGGCCCCTGCCATTTCAACAATCACCAAAAGCAAAATTCCGATGCCCCACGCAGGATAAGCAAAAGCCATCCAATACCGAATGTCCGTAACAGCAATAATGAGCATAAGAATCATAGCACCACCAAGCCGTGCTGCATGCCGCGAAGCCCAAGGCTCCCACTCTCCGCCAGCTACAGAATACAACATCATGGTACCTGTCGAACCAAGCAAAATTATAATTAAAACAATGCTCCAATTTAGCTCTCGAAGCCGCTGGAAAAGGTTTTTATTAACCCGTCGAGGGCCAAACATACGGGCATTGCCCATTAGGTTTCCTTTCCAGCAGTTTTAGCCATACCCGTATTTGCGCTCTGGGTTTTATCAGCACCTTTTGGCTTTCTGTTCAATTCAAGCGCCTTATCAAGAACAGCTCTGCCTATCGGGGCTGCAGTTGAAGACCCACCGCCGCCATGTTGCACGAGAATGGAAACAGCAACCTCCGGTGCCTCAGCCGGGGCATACCCAACAAACAAAGCATGGTCCCGTGCATTCCAGGGCAACTCATCATTTTTGATCACGCCCGTATCACGTTCAGCTGTTGAAATGCGCCGCACTTGTGCTGTGCCTGTTTTTCCTGCCAATTTAGGTGCCGTCTTTGAACGCCTATAATCATGAGCGGTCCCACGGGGTTCCATAACCATTTCCATGCCGCGCCTAACAATACGCAAATGAAGAGGGTTCACATCAAGACGCGTAAAAGCAGGCCCCATTAACGTATCAGGAAGATGCCCTCCATATCCTGCCACTGACCGTATAAGGCGCGGTGTAATAAGATGGCCCGACGCAACGCGCGCGGTCATAACAGCAAGCTGCAACGGTGTCGCCAACATAGCCCCTTGCCCGATAGAAACATTAAGTGTTTCGCCTAAATTCCAGCCTTGCTGCAAAAAATCTCGCTTCCAGCGCCGGTCTGGCACCAGCCCCGGTTTTTCTCCATCAACCCCTAGGGCAAATGTTTCTCCAAAACCAAAGCGCCGCGCCATATCCGCAATATGGTCAATATCGAGTTTCTCAGCAACTTCGTAAAAATAAACATCGCAACTATTGGCTATGCCACCCAGCAAATCCAGCCTGCCATGCCCTCTGCCTCGCCAGCAGTGGAATACATTATCCCCGAGCCTATGCTTGCCATTGCAGTAAAATTCAGTTTGCGGCGTTATAATACCCTGCTCAAGCGCAGCCAGAGCAATAATCATCTTCACTGTTGAGGCGGGTGGATATTGGCCTGAGATACATTTGTTCAAAAGCGGGTTTCGTGGGTCCGCAAGTAACCCTTGCCAGTTTTCCTGACTGATACCCCCGGTGAATTCATTCGGGTCAAAACTCGGTGATGATGCAAGTGTTAGTAACTCGCCCGTAGTAACATCTATTGCCACGACGCTTGCCGCCGCTTCCTTCAGCTGAGTCAAAGCATACCGTTGCAGATCAAGATCTAGAGTAAGCTGGAGCGACTGGCCTTTGGTCGCGTCTTGCCTAGGCGGTAAATCCCTAATTTCACGGCCCACTGAATTAACTTCCACCCGGCGCGAGCCTGCGGTACCACGAAGGTGGTTCTCAAACCTGCGTTCAATGCCCTGCTTGCCTACTTTAAAACCTGGTAACTGATATAAGGGGTTTAACCCAATATCATCTTCATTTGGGCTCGCCATATAACCAACAATATGGGCAATTTCCCGTCCAGCCGGATAATAGCGAGATAACCCTGCAACAGTTTCCACGCCCGGCAACTCAGGCATTTCAACATTCACTCTGCTGAAAGTGTCCCAGTCAAGACCATTAGCAACCGTCACCGGAACAAATTTCCGCTGGCGTTTTATAGTGCGCTTAACACGTGCAAGGCGGCGGTCGCTTAATTTAATGATATACCCAAGCTTTGTAAGGGTTTCTGCAATTTCTTGCGCCTGTTCAGGGATAAGTACAACAGAAAAATCCTGGCGGTTAGTGGCCAGCTTATTATTATTGCGATCAAATATTTCACCGCGCTCTGGCGGTGTTAGCCTCAGGGAGATACGGTTCTTATCTGCCCGCAATCGGTATTGTTCACCATTAACAATGGCAAGATAATACAAACGCCCACCAAGAGCCGTTAACGCAAGGCCCTGCGCCCCTGCTAAAATAAAAGCCCGTCGACTGAATGTTTGATACCTTTGCCCTTCACGCGCCATAGTAGGAGCAACCTCTAATTAGACATTGAACGGCGCAACCGCCCGAGAAGAAAACCAAGCGGCGCATAGGAGAACGCCGTAACAAGCCACTGTATTCCTAACGGCTGCACCGGCCACAATATGCCATTTATCGCGGACATAATAAGCCAAGACAAAGTATAAAGCCCCAAAGACATAACTGAAAACACAATCCAGTGAACTGCCCGGCTACGGCCTCGAAAATGTTTCATTTGGTTAATAACAAACAACCGCGTGAGCAAAAGAAGTAGCATATTAAGCCCGAGAGGCACGTTAAGCCATAAATCAAGACACAAACCAATTGCAGCACAAGCCCCATATGGCATGCGCATAGGCCGCGCAACCAGCCAATAAAAAACAGAAATCATTGCCAAATGCGGCATCGCTATATTTGCCACACCACTCCCGACAGGCAACAACATTATTATAGCCAAAAAAACAGTAGTTATAATGGGAACAAAACCCGCAATACCTGCATTTGCCATTACACTACTGGTATTCATTGCCGGCCCCCTGTTGTGCCGTTTGATAAAATAGCGTCCACATCGGGTAAAGCCTGATAATTCATGATACGCACATAATCAAGCTTACTCAGCAAGCCAAAGGGTTTCAGCGTAATGACCCCTTCATCAATTGCTGTCACTTGTGCAATAGGTAAGTCTGGTGGAAAAACGCCGCCATGCCCAGAAGCCAAAACCCTGTCCCCAACCTCAACATCCGCGTCAGGCTGTAAAAACCGCAACCGAAGAAGATTGTTATTTTGGCCTTCTGCAATTGCCAAGTCTCCAGACCGTTCTAACCGCACTGGTACGCGGCTATTCAAGTCTGTCACGAGCAAAACCCGGCTAGTCCAATGCCCAACATGAATGACACGGCCAATAAGACCATTTTCATCAATAACAGGAAGCCCTTTAATCACGCCGTCAGCGGTGCCTGCATTTACAAGAACACTGCGTTCAAATGGCCCACCACCAATGCCAATGATCCGCGCTGTAGCTGCCGCAGGAATTTCACGCTTTGGCACCTTCAGGATAAGTCGTAACTGCTCATTCTCACGACTGAGTTGCATGGCAGCTTCACGCCATTGCTTTAGGCGTTCATTATCACCGCGCAAGGTTTGGTTTTCCAGATAAATATCAGATACGCCTGCAAATCGCTCCAGCCCAGACTGAACAAACCTTACAGGTCTTTCAAGTACATTCAACAAGGGGGCAACAACATCATTTGCAGCCCCTCTGATTTGAGACGGAAGCCCTGTCCCCAGCAGTTCTAAAAACAAGAAAAAGATGGCAAAGATCAAATAAAACCATAGCCCCCCGCGACCCCGCAGCGATCGACGGCTACTGGCGCCACTACTGGCTAATCCCATCGATTGAGCAGTTGGGACCAGCGGTTTTACTCCCCATCACGGTTCACAGTTTAGGCTCCTAAAACCCTGTTTATTAATAGCTTTCTGTCAGGACCATCCGTAGCATTTCATCTTCAAGTACACGGCCAGTACCCAGCGCCACACATGTCAGTGGCTCTTCTGCCACGGTAACTGGCAGCCCAGTTGCCCGGCGAATAACAGTGTCCAAGTCATGGAGCATACCACCACCACCCGTTAGCACAACGCCGCGGTCAACAATGTCGGCAGCTAGCTCGGGTGCCGTATGCTCAAGGGCGACTTTGACCCCCTCGACGATGGCGCTCACAGGCTCAGAGAGAGCCTCGGCCACCTGTAGCTGGTTAATTTCCATTTCTTTTGGGACACCGTTCATCAAGTCACGGCCCTTGATAGTGATTTCCGTTCCAACACCATCCTCAGGAACAAGGGCTGTACCAATTTCTTTTTTGATACGCTCTGCTGTTGCTTCCCCAATTAAGAGGTTATGGTTACGGCGAATGTAAGCAATGAGTGCTTCATCCATCTTGTCACCCCCTACCCGCACGGATGTCGCAAATACAATCCCGCACAAAGAAAGAACAGCAACCTCTGTTGTACCGCCACCAATATCAACAATCATTGACCCTTGTGGCTCTGTCACAGGTAACCCCGCGCCAATAGCGGCAGCCATTGGTTCATCAATAAGGTAAACCTTTCTAGCACCCGCTTGCTCAGCCGATTCCTGAATGGCTTTACGTTCCACAGCCGTAGAACCCGACGGCACACAGACAATAACTTCAGGCGCCGCAAACGAACGATTATGCACTTTTTGGATAAAGTGTTTAATCATTTGCTCTGCAACATGAAAATCAGCAATTACACCGTCCCGCAGGGGGCGAATGGCTTGAATACCACTTGGGGTACGACCCAGCATGAGCTTTGCTTCGTCACCGACCGCAATAACCCTATCCCTACCCTGTTCACTTTTAATGGCCACAACAGATGGTTCATTAAGAACAATCCCGCGTCCTTTTACATAAACAAGTGTGTTGGCTGTCCCTAAATCGATAGCCATATCAGAAGAAAACATGCCGAGCAGCTTGGATAGCATTTAAAGCCTCTTTATTGTTGATAGGTTTCCCATGAGCCAAAATCGGCGAATCCCTAGCCTTTGGTTATGAGGCAAAGATCGCGCAGAAACAACTATAATTATAGCTATCCCATAGGAATAAGGCGAGTTTTTGTTATTTTACCCGAAATGCTGCATAGCCTTGGTAATATTAGGCTTGCTTCATCATAATTTTCCTAAAAATAGAGGTAATTTACTGCCCCTATAGTCTTCCCATTCCAGCCCATATCACAGGCCTTAACGCTACCCATTGACGCTTAACCTTCAGAGTGGCTGTATAGTTGTATTACTGAGCCCCCGAAATTCTTTTTTTGATTCGACTAAGTGCAACAGGGGTTATACCCAGATACTTTGCCACATTTTCTTGTGTAACTCTCTCAAGAAACTCTGGAGACTGCTTCGCCAGATACTGATACCGCTCCTCGGCAGATAGACACAAAAATTCATATTCTCTACGCTCTTTTTTTATAACAAGATTCAATAGAATATCGATAAATTCTCCAGCCATTTCCATGTCGTTTCGTGACTGATTGTATATTGTCTCAAAAGGTATTTTTATAAGCTTGCAGGGTTCCAGACAAACCAAACTATACGTACAGATATCCTTTGCAAAAACTGCCGTTAAACTGCCAATTACAACGTCTGGTACGAAAAAAGACTTGATCTGTTCCTTACCATATTCTGTTACATAATAGGCTTTCAGCAACCCTTCCTGAACATAGTAAAGCGATGTGTCTTTATCCCCCTGCATAAATACATGCTCACCATCAGCCTTCTGCAAGGGCTGGCCGTGTGACTGCATAAATTTTTGAATACTCATCAATCTTAACCTGGGTTAATGCGGATCAACTTCTGGAGCTTAATAATCAGAGCATCATAAGTAAACAAAAGCGCAATTTAAAAACAGCGCGCAATAGAGACAGCAGAATATGAACCTCGTAAACAAACATGTCGTGATTACCGGTGGCACATCGGGGATCGGGTATCAAATTGTCAAAAAACTACACATGCAAAACAAGGTCACCGTTTTGGGCAGATGCCCTGACAAACTAAACCAACTTAAATCCTTGTCGGGAACCATCAATATCCATCAGGCTGATTTAGCCAATGCTGCAGACGTGGAAAAAGCTGCAACCGCCATTACGGAACAGCACAAAACGATAGATGTTTTAATCAATAATGCCGCTGTACAATACATGCCTGCCTTCACTTCACCAGACTTTAGTGCCCAGTCAATCATTGATGAAATTGCGATCAATTTTACATCGGCCTGTTCCCTCATATATCTATTATTACCCAGACTACAGGCCGCTGATCAGGCAATCATACTGAATGTGAATTCAGGACTGGCTTTAAGTCCTAAAAAGTCATCCGCAGTTTATTGCGGCACCAAAGCGGCTCTCAACATATTCTCCCAATCGCTTCGTTACCAACTGGAACAAACAAACACCTTAGTATTACAAGCCTTTTTACCCCTCGTGGACACGGCATTATCAGGGGGAAATAGCACCGGAAAAATGTCGGCTGCAACCGCAGCTTCCCATATTATCAGAGGCCTTGAGCGGGAAACGCCCGAGAATTACATCGGCATAGTGAAGCTTATGCGCTTCCTGCTACTCACGGCTCCCTTTCTGTTGAAATCAATGTTGAAAACCAAATGAAGGGCATTTTCATGCACAATTTAAAATTATTAACCGTGGGGTTACTCATTATGTTTTTTCCTAAAAATATCACTGAAAGCACAAAAGCTACTGACACTATGGCGCAACCACCCACGACAATAACCTTTCAAGTAACTGAAATTGATGTTGAGAGAGGCGGGAACCTCATGGTGTTTATTTTTGCTAAGAGTGGTTTCCCGAAAAACCACAAAAAAGCCCTCCACCAGCAGACCCGCACCGTTGATGCACCCACGATGAATTTTCAGTTCGACCTCACAGAAGATGAAATTGCGATCAAGGTTCTTCATGACGAAGATATGGACGGTAAAGTTACAAAAAACTGGACAGGCGTTTGGCCAAAAGAAGGCCTTGGTTTTTCCAACAAACAGAAAATTAGCCTCGCAGGGCCGCCAGGATTCCAGCGATCTAAAATACAGAAAGATCAGCTTAGCCAAATTCCACCGATTGCCATTCGCTATCCACAAAAAAAGAAAACGAAATGAAACCGCTTTTAAAAATAGCCTTAGTGCTCATCGCTTTTTTTGCTTCTACATTCTTAATTGTGAAAGCAACAGGCATACTTACGCCTGCTAAAATTGAATATTGGTTTATGGTGGCAAAGGATATCTCACCCATCTATGTTGCCGCTATTGTAATTACAATATTATTTCTTGATTTGCTTATCGCTGTACCGACGCTAACAGTAACCATACTTGCGGGCTATTTTCTCGGGCACACCCAAGGGGCTTTAGCCGCGTTTATTGGCATGTTCTTCTCTGCTGTTGTTGGGTATGCACTCAGCTCTTGGTTTGGTCCACGCCTTTTAACGCGAGTTTTAAAATCCCAAGAAAAAAGAGCTGAAATAAACCAAGCATTTTATCAGTATGGTTTTATCATGGTGCTGCTCGCACGTGCTGTACCAATCTTGCCGGAAGTAACAGCCTGCCTGGCAGGTTTAACACGCATGCGTTTTCCGTTGTTTTTGGCGGCATGGTCGATCAGCACTATTCCTTATGTACTGATTGCTACATATGCTGGTTCAATTAGCACCCTAGATAACCCTAAGCCTGCAATTTTCACCGCTATCGGTCTTACAGCAGCGCTGTGGTTGGCGTGGCTAATATTCCAAACAAAGAAAAAGAGGGAAGCAATCTAGTGGCTTCCCTCTTGGGTATCCATAGCACTGAACCAACCTAGACCGGGCCTGGCGCTTTTTTGTTCCGTTTCACAAGCAACTTATTCACAGCAGACACATAAGCACGCGCCGCCGCAGTAACCGTGTCTTCGTGGGCGCCCTGCCCGTTCACTGTACGGCCATCCTGCTCAAGCTTGACGGTACATTCCGCTTGTGCATCGGTCCCCTGCGTTACCGCATGAACTTGGAACAGCTGCAAATGCGGCTCCATGCCGATAAGCTCCTTAATCGCGTTAAAAGCCGCGTCCACAGGGCCTGTGCCATATGTCACAGTGCGGACCTTATTCCCGTCAATTGTCATCTCAACATCAGAAACCGCCGTACCACTTGTCGAGGTATAGGTGTTCAGGGTAATCACTTGCATCCGGTTAGACCATGTCGCCACTTCGTCATCGACCAGCGCGATAATATCTTCATCGTAAATATGCTTCTTACGGTCACCAAGCGCCTTAAAACGGCGGAAACACTCTTGGAAGGCATTATCGCCCAACTCGTACCCAAGGTCCTTAAGTTTATCAGCAAAAGCATGCCGCCCAGAATGCTTGCCCATTGTCAGCGTTGATTTGTTAAGGCCAACACTCTCTGGTGTCATAATTTCATAGGTTTCCGCATTCTTCAGCATACCATCCTGATGGATACCACTTTCATGCGCGAAGGCATTTGCCCCAACAATGGCCTTATTATTCTGTACCGTGAACCCCGTAACTGTTGAAACCAGCTTACTGGCTTTCATAATCTCTTTGGTTTCAATGCGTGTGTGCCATGGCAACACATCACCCCGGGTTTTCAGCGCCATGACAACTTCTTCCATCGCCGCGTTACCTGCCCGTTCGCCGAGACCATTGATTGTGCATTCAATTTGCCGCGCACCGCCTGCTAGCCCCGCAAGTGAATTAGCAACAGCAAGCCCAAGGTCATTATGACAGTGTGTAGAGAAAACTGCTTTATCTGTCCCAGGCACATTTTCAATCACTGAACGGAACATCTGGCAGTATTCTTCAGGGGTTGCATACCCTACAGTATCCGGCAAATTAATGGTCGTCGCACCGGCTTTAATTGCTGTTTCAACCGCTTGATACAGAAAATCCATTTCGGTCCGGGTTGCGTCTTCTGCGCTCCATTCCACATCATTTGTAAATTTGCGCGCATGCGAAACAGATTTATGGATTGCCTCTAAAACATCCTTGGGCTCCATCTGCAATTTCCACTTCATATGAAGTGGACTGGTTGCAATGAAGGTATGAATACGACCACTAACCGCGGGCTTTATCGCCTCGCCAGCGCGCTCAATATCCCCGAGCGCCGCCCGTGCAAGCGAACATACAGTTGAATCCTTAATACGTTCTGCAATTTGACGCACGCATTCAAAATCACCATTAGAGGCAATCGCAAACCCAGCTTCAATCACATCAACCTTAAGCGCCTGTAGTATATCAGCAATTCGTAGTTTTTCGTCTAATGTCATGGACGCGCCTGGAGACTGTTCCCCATCACGCAACGTTGTGTCAAAAATCCGCACACGGTTAGCTTCACTGTGTGACATAGCTCTACTTCCTAATTTTTAGTAACTATACTGAAATGAATGGTAGGTGGCATTTCCCTTAAGCACCGAGCACATTCAATCATGCACCATTGCCGCATGCTTAAGGGCCAATAAGTCGGCCAGCACAAATTAGTAGAAGTAGGCTTAGTAGAAATAACCCTGATGCCTGCACACCAACCCACGACGCACGGTACTGCGCAGCAGAAAGTGTCCCTGCTTTCGCCTGTGGGTATCTGTGGTTTTGCTTGTGTATTTGCTCACTTAGCATCTGAAATTCAAACCTACTGATTTCGTTATACGTATTTTTGTAGCATATTAATTTTGATAAGCAAGAGTCATTAGCCATTTTACAAAGCAGACTGATTTACATCAAAAATTCCGAGATACCTGCCACATTTAGCATCACCCTCTGCGTAAGTGGTTTTTCTGAAAATATCCTCACCTTAAAACAAGGATGCTGTAGAATATTTGTTACAGTAATTTTTAAATTTCCCTACACATCATAAAGGCCACACCATAAAGCGCACATCATAAAAAAGGCGACCCCTTTTATATTTTGGGGTCACCTTATAAGTTTGTTGCTAGTCTTTTCTTATTGAGGGTTAGTTCTTATCTTTATCAACGAGTTTTCCTTCCTGCATCCAAGGCATAAGACCACGCAGTTTTGCGCCGACTTCTTCAATTGGATGACGGGCTGCCAGACCACGGTGCGCTTTCAGCTCAGGATTACCGGCATTATTGTCGGTGATAAAATCTTTTACAAAACGCCCCTGCTGAATATCTTCCAGCACACGTTTCATCTCAGCCTTTGTTTCATCCGTGATAATACGCGGCCCGGTTTTATAGTCGCCGTATTCAGCCGTGTTAGAGATAGAATACCGCATATTTGCAATACCCCCTTCATAGATAAGGTCAACAATTAGCTTCACTTCATGGAGGCATTCAAAATAAGCCATTTCAGGTGCGTAACCTGCTTCAGTCAGCGTTTCAAAACCAGCCTTAATAAGCTCTGACACACCCCCACAAAGAACAGCCTGTTCACCAAACAAATCCGTTTCACACTCTTCGCGGAAATTTGTTTCAATAATACCAGAACGCCCACCACCAATTGCAGACGCATAAGAAAGGCAAAGATCATGCGCTTTACCAGAAGCATCTTGATGCACGGCAATAAGACAGGGGACGCCTTTACCCATTGCATACTGTGCACGCACCGTATGGCCCGGGCCTTTTGGTGCCACCATAATAACATCAAGATCAGGCCGGGCCTGAATAAGACCAAAATGAATATTAAGCCCGTGGGCAAACATCAGTGCCGCACCCTGTTTCATCGTCGCGGCAAGATCATCCGCATAAATGGCTGCCTGATGCTCGTCTGGCGCAAGCATCATTACCATGTCGGCAACTTTACCCGCCTCTGCTGCAGTCATTGTTTCAAAGCCTGCGGCTTCCGCTTTTTTGCGCGTACCAGACCCTTCGCGTAGCGCAACAATCACCCGGCCAACACCACTATCTCGTAAGTTACCCGCATGAGCATGGCCCTGACTCCCGTAACCAACGATGGCAACGGTCTTATCCTTCACCAAATTAACGTCAGCATCACTATCAAAATATACACGCATTTTACTTTATCCTTTAGGGGGTATTATTTATTAAAATCATCATTAAAATTTAAAGAGCATGATCACCACGCCCCAACGCAGCAGCACCTGTTCTTGCCACTTCCACAAGACCAAGCTCTCCCATCAATTCCACAAAAGCTGATAGCTTCTCAGAAGACCCTGTCAGCTCGAAAACAAAGCTGGAAATAGTACTATCCACAACATTCGCACGAAAAGCTTCTGCCAGACGAAGGGCTTCAACACGTTTTTCACCAGTACCAACAACTTTCACAAGGGCCAGTTCTCGTGAGACAAAGTCACCTTCTATCGTAAGGTCAGCCACTTTGTGTACAGGCACAAGCCGGTCAAGCTGAGCTTTGATCTGCTCGATCACCATCCGTGATCCACTTGTAACCAGTGTAACACGTGACCGCATCTTGCCATCATCAAGGGCAGCCACCGTCAGGCTTTCAATATTATACCCACGGCCTGAGAACAGGCCACTGACACGCGCCAGAACACCGGCTTCGTTGTCAACAATCACGCTGATTGTATGCCGCTGTGCTGTACCTAAATCTTTCATCATGCCATCCATTATAAAACTTTTCGTCCATTCATCAGGTCACCTGAGGGCTTTCGGGCCACTATTGGGGGGAATATTTGGCATTACCAAACGCCCTCAGGCTAACTTTCAAATCCTAATTGCCGGTTTACACCATTGCGAGCGCTTCATCTCCTTCAGTTTTCGTAACAGTATCTCCCGCTAAAAGCATTTCATTATGGGCAGCACCCGCTGGTACCATTGGGAAACAATTTTCAAGCTTCGCCACACGGCAATCAACAATCACAGGGCCATCATGATTAATCATTGTCTGAATTGTTGCATCAAGGTTCGCGGGGTCATCCACCATCAACCCTTTAAGACCGTAAGATTCAGCAAGCTTCACAAAGTCAGGTAGAGAATCTGAATAGCTTTCAGAATGACGCCCGTCAAATGTGAGGTCCTGCCATTGGCGTACCATACCCATATACTCATTATTGAGAATAAAGACTTTCACCGGGAGTTTATATTGGGCAATTGTCCCAAGTTCTTGAATATTCATTTGGATAGAGGCCTCACCAGCTACATCGATACATAAGCTTTCAGGGTAAGCAAGCTGTGCCCCGATGGCAGCAGGCAAACCGTAGCCCATCGTTCCAAGGCCACCAGAGGTAAGCCAGTGATTAGGTTTTTCAAAGCCAAGAAACTGTGCAGCCCACATTTGGTGCTGTCCAACCTCGGTAGAAATGATTGTATCGCGGCCCTTCGTAAAATGCTGTAAACGTTCAAGCGCTTTTTGCGGCATGATCACATCATCCCGGTCTTCGTAAGCAAGACATTTACGCGCGCGCCATGCCGTAATTTGAGACCACCAAGCATCAAGAGAAGGCTGTTTCGCGGAATAGTTACCCTCTTTCCACATCTCAATCATACGGGAAAGAACTGACGTTGCATCCCCCACAATGGGTACATCAACATGGATATTTTTATTGATGCTAGACAGGTCTATATCCACATGGATTTTCTTTGATTTTGGCGAAAATTTATCAACACGGGCTGTAACCCGGTCATCAAACCGTGCACCAATAGCAAACATAACATCACAGTCATGCATGGCATGGTTTGCTTCCCATGTGCCGTGCATACCAAGCATCCCGAGAAATTGTTTGTCACTCGCGGGGAACGCCCCAAGGCCCATCAATGTATTTGTAACGGGCATGCCTGTTAGATGTGCAAATTCTGTCAAAAGCGCAGATGCCTTAGGACCAGAGTTAATGATACCCCCCCCGGAATAGATGATAGGCCGCTTGCTTTCCGCAAGCATTTTTACAGCTTTACGAATTGTTGCTTCATCACCATCGGTCTGCGGGCGGTATGTGCGGTGTTCCGCTGGACCTTTAATTTTATAAATGGCCTTTTCAACCTGCACGTCTTTGGGCATGTCAATAACAACCGGGCCCGGGCGGCCATGCGTGGCCACATAGAAAGCTTCATTGATTACACTTGGAACATCAACTGTTTTCTGAACCAGATAATTATGTTTGGTACAAGGCCGTGTAATGCCAACAGTATCTGCCTCTTGGAAGGCATCATTGCCAATAAGGTGCCGGGCAACCTGCCCTGTTATGCAAATCATTGGAATGCTATCCAGCATCGCATCCGTTAGGCCCGTTACGGCATTGGTTGCCCCCGGCCCTGATGTAACGAGCACAACACCTGGCTTACCTGTTGACCGAGCATAACCTTCTGCCGCGTGTGTAGCAGCCTGCTCATGGCGCACCAGAATATGCCGAATATGATTTTGTTTGAAAATTTCATCATAAATAGGCAGGACAGCGCCACCCGGATACCCAAAAATGACTTCCACGCCAAGATCAGTCAGAGCTCTGATAATCATTTCAGCACCGGACATCTCAATCGTTTCATCAGCAGCTTTCTTTACTGCCTTTGGTTCCGCATTCGTCATAACAACTACCTATTTCGTCTATGTGATTGTCTAAAGTACACTCAACCACTTTTACTAACACTTACTTGGGCAATAAACCCTCAGGCCAAAACCGGCAAACACCAATAACATCAACACCCTACGCTCATTTACATAGGCTTAAGTACCTCTTTACCCCTTATAATCAGCCTAACCATATCTATTCATTGACTAAAAGGGTATGTGTTTCTTGTAAGAATGGGCGTTTTATTGTAATATAATTACTCAGTCAACAGATTTTTTGACTTTTTTATACAATAATGGCCATGATTAACTTTCAGAATCTTGCGCGCTTATGCGTTGCCAGTTCGAAAATTGATTACGGAACCATGTAAGTTGACGCTTTGCAAAACGCCGGGTTTGCATTTTTGCATCCTCTGCCGCCTCTTCAATTGTCATTTCATCGCGTAAGAAGGCAATCAGTGATGGTACCCCCAGAGCGCGCATCGCCGGAAGCGTGGGGTCAAGGCCTCGCGCAAGCAACTCTTCTACTTCGCAAAGCGCTCCCTCGCTGATCATCATATCAAACCGGCGGTTACACCGGTCATATAATATGTCGCGTTCTGGGTTCAGGACCATCTTGCTTACAAGTCCAGCTTCATCAGCCGCCTGCATCAGCCCGGGGGCTGTTTCTTTGTGCCAGTCGCTTAGGGGTTTCCCTGTAGCACGGTACACCTCGACCGCACGGCAAATGCGCTGGCCGTCTCCAGGAAACAGCCTCTCGGCGGTTGGCACATCATACCCCGCAAGCTCAGCATGCAAATGCGGGCTGCCTTTCTCATTGCATTCCGCCCGAACAGCGGTGCGTATATCTTCGGCAATATCAGGGATATGCGCTATACCCTCAAGTAGAACTTTAAAATACATGCCCGTACCGCCGATAACAATTGGCATTTGATCTGCCGTCCATGCGGCTTCAATCTCTGCCATCGCCTTTTCGGCCCAAAAAGCAGCAGAACATACCTCTATGGGATCAAGGAAGCGGTAAAGCCTGTGCGGTGCCGCCGCCTCATCTTCTTTAGACGGGCAAGCTGTCACTATTCGCATGCCATCATAAACCTGCATGCTATCTGCATTGATAATCACACCGTTCATATCGCTTGCGAGTTTTAATGACAATGCGGACTTGCCGCTTGCTGTCGGACCTGCAATAAAAAGTGCCTGTTTCAATATTTCCTCACGCGTATCAGGACCATGCCCATGCATATCGCTTTGACCTTAGTCGTCAACCCCGAGTTTAACAACAGTCTCGACCAGATAGAGACAAAAGCCATTCGTGCTCTTTCTATTAGCGGCCATGACCATACAAACCTGAGCGACAAAAAAGCGTGCGACATTCTGTTTGACTATCCATCGCTCGAAGAAGCAAAAGAAAAACTGACGGCCTCTCTCAATGCTGTTGAAGGCCTGGACTGGGCCTTGCAATTGGATGAAAACCGCCGCAAAAAACTTTTGCTCGCTGATATGGATTCGACCATGATCACGGCTGAATGTATTGATGAGCTGGCGGATTTTGTTGGCCTCAAAGAAAAAGTTTCCGCAATCACCGAGGCCGCTATGCGCGGAGAACTCGACTTTGAAGGTGCCTTAACAGAGCGTGTTTCGCTTCTAAAAGGATTAACACAAGACCAGCTCGCCGCCTGTTACACTGACCGCATTACCTTAATGCCTGGTGCAAAAACTCTGGTGCATACTATGAAATCAAATGGGGCCTACACGGCGCTTGTATCGGGTGGCTTCACTTATTTCACCACAAAGGTTGCCGGCAGCATTGGGTTTGACATGAACCACGCCAATGTTCTCGATATTCAAAATGGCGCCCTAACAGGGCTTGTTGTCCCGCCCATCTGCGGGGCACAAACAAAGCTTGAAACCTTAAGGGCTCTTGCCGCTGAACATAACCTTAATACCAATGACATTCTTGCAGTTGGTGACGGCGCGAATGATATTCCTATGATCGAGGCCGCAGGCCTTGGCGTTGCTTATCATGCAAAACCAAGAACACAGGCTGCGGCCCGTGCCGCAGTCCGCTACGGTGACCTGACATCTCTTCTTTATTTCCAAGGATATAAAGACAATGACTTTATCGGATAGCTAAAAATATACGGCGTCCTCAAATGCCTCGCCTTACAGCGCTTAACTCTGAGCAAGTCTAAGTCTGGTCAGGCCTAACTCTATCAGGAACGCATAAAAAAAGGGGCTGAATTTCAGCCCCTTTTTACCTTCTTTTACCAAAGTTCTATTCTTCTACGGTTTCCGCCTCGCGCTCTTTCAAGAGACGTAGAGGAATATGCGCTGAATTACCGTTTATAGAAATCAACACAAGAACACTCTTACGACCAGCCTTACGGGCCTCTTCCGTTAGGTCCAAGACCTCAGTAGGGCTTGTAACAGGTTGCTGGTTGACACGTATGATCACAGCACCAGGGCGCAGACCAGAGCGATACGCAGGGCTTCGGCGTGCCACACGGGTAACAACCACACCGTCAACATCATTTGCAATCCGGTAACGATTACGTAGCTCCTCTGACAAAGTAGAAAGCTCCATGCCTTCAACAAGCTCACTGCTACCACGGTCTTCCTGGTCCTCTTGGTTGCCAGTCTTGCCAGGCCCACCTTCAAGTGTCTTTAGTTCACTTGTTGTGACTTGAAGGGTCACGGCTTTACCTTGACGAAGCACTTGCACATCTACTGGTGACCCAATATCAGTCCGTTTCACAAGGCGGCTTAACGCATTTGAATCTTCAACCTCTTTACCGTCCCAGCGGAAGATAATATCGCCAACTTCAATACCCGCAGCCATGGCAGGGCTATCCGGTTCAACCCGCGTAATCATGGCCCCTTTCGTCAGGTCAATGCCAAGTGATTCTGCAATTTCCTTGGTCAGAGGCTGGATGCCAACACCGAGCCAACCACGGCGTACTTTACCATGATCTTGCAACTCACCTGAAATCCGACGGGCATCATTGGACGGAATGGCAAAACCAATACCAACATTGCCACCGGACGGAGAGAAAATTGCGGTGTTCACGCCAACAACTTCACCGTTCAGGTTGAACATTGGACCACCAGAGTTACCCCGGTTAATGGATGCATCTGTTTGGAGAAATTCAACATCACCACGGTTTATAGTGCGATTGCGGGCTGAAATAATACCCGCCGTCACTGATCCACCAAGACCAAAGGGGTTCCCAATCGTTACAACCCAATCACCAATACGTTCGGCATCGCTATCCCCCCATTTAACAAAGGGAAAATCATCACCGTTTTCATGCTGAATTTTCAGAACAGCCACATCGGCCAGCTCATCACGGCCAAGAACCGTTGCCATGAACTCTTCACCGTCATGTAAGATAACGCTAATTTCATCGGCTTCTTCAATCACATGATTATTTGTAATGACAATACCCGATGCATCAACAATAAAACCAGACCCAAGCGAGCGGGCTGTCCGTGGCTCGTCATCCTCTTGGAAACGATCCCGGAACTGGTCAAAAAAATCACCGAAAGGTAGTCCTTCGGGAATTTGGCGGCGTCCTTGCCGTTGTTTTGGTTCCACTTTCTGGACCGTTGAAATATTAACAACAGCAGGCTGTAATTTTTCTACAAGGTCAGCGAAACTCTCAGGGGCGCCGCGCGCTGCGGCAGGCTCCAATGATACCAGTGCCATTGCGGTTACAAGTAATGCAACCATCAGGGCTTTCATTGGCCCTGCACTGTCTCTTCTGTCGATAGTTTTTGTAAGATAAGTGCTCACGCACATGCTCCTTCTTCATTTTTGGTACTAACGCGGATTCCACGCCTGAGCCTTAACACGCTTCAATCCAGCACAATCATCGCACCATCAAATGCGGTTATCGTCAAGCCTGACCTGTCATCGTTGCGACAAAGGGTGGTCTGGCTGCGACAAACGACACACACTGTGTCTGTATCCACCGCTATAACATTTTCACTTTATACATAAAGTTTAGTCCCTGATGAACCGACCTTATAAATTTCCAAGGCCGGTTCATACTATTTTATGCCTTTATCGGCTATTTTTTTCCTGTCTCTGAATTCAAGAAATATTTAAAGAACTCACTGTCAGGTGACAGGACAAGCCGTGTATCCTCTTTGTTAAAAGAATTACGGTATGCCTGCATTGTCCGGTAAAATTCAAAGAATTCTTTGTCCTTGCCAAAAGCTTCCGCAAAAATCTTTACTGCCAGTCCATCTGCTTCACCGCGAATAATTTGTGCTTTCTTACCTGAATCAGCAACAATCACCGCTGACTGCCTATCAGCATCGGCACGAATTTTAATTGCATCCCTGCGGCCTTCAGCGCGTTTCTCCGCAGCTTCCTGTTGACGTTCAGTTTCCATGCGTTGAAAAATTGCTTGGCTGTTTTGAGGGGGTAGGTCAACTCGCTTCAAACGCACATCAATAACTTCAAGTCCAATAGAAGCAGCACGTTCATTTGTAATTTGGCCAATATCCCGCATTAAACTAGCGCGTTCGCCAGAGACAATGTTATTCATTGGCTGTTTTGCAAGCACGTTACGTACTGTTGTGTCCATAATTTTCTCTAAAAGGTCATTTGCAATCACATCATTTGCAGCAGCCTGATATCGTTTCAAGGGATCAGTAATGCGGTACCGAGCAAAACTGTCAACAACAATACGGCGTTGATCAGAAGCAAGGACTTCTTGTGGCCGCAAATCAAGACTTAACACACGTTTTTCTAGAAAAATTACCTGTTCAAAGAAAGGCAACTTCACATGTAGGCCAGGTGTTGTAACCGTACGCTTTGGTTCACCAAACTGTACAACAAGAGCTTGCTCACGCTCATCCACTGTAAAAAGGCTTGAAATACCCACAAACGCTAGCACAACAAAACTAATCAAGGTTCCTATAAGTTTACCATTCATGACTTATTTCTCCCCGCTTTTCTTAAGTTCATTTAGCGGCAGATACGGCACAACGCCAGAACCCTCTTTACCGTCAATGATAATTTTATCCATACCCGCAAGAATTTCTTCCATCGTTTCAAGATAAATGCGCGTCTTGGTAACGTCTTTTGCCTTGATATATTCGTCATAAACCGAGACAAATCGAGCTGCATCACCTTCCGCACGTGCTACTGTTTGTGCCCTATAAGCCTCAGCTTCTTGGACCATTTGTTCTGCCTCACCTTGAGCTTTAGGAATAACCTCATTTGAATATCGTGTTGCTTCATTACGTGAACGCTGCTGGTCCGCCTCAGCGCGCTGCACATCAAGGAATGAATCTTTCACTTCATCAGGTGCTTCTGATTCAATAATCTGCACACGCAATACTGTTATGCCTGCTGTATATTCATCAAGAATACTCTGGACACGAATAAGGGCGTTTTCTTCAAGGGTACCACGTGCCGTTGTAATAATAGGTGTAATTCTGTTACGACCCACTAACTCACGCATTACACTCTCAGCTACAGATTTAATGGTGCCTTCTGGATCATGAAGCTGGAAAAGATAATCGCCAAGGTCTTTAATACGCCAAACAACATTGAAACGAACATCAACAATATTTTCATCTTGGGTTAGCATTAGACTTTCATCAAGAGCGGCAATTGATTGACGTCCCCCCGAACGACGTGTTGTGTTTTGAGAACTACCAATCGAAATTGTTTTCTCATCAGTTACACCACGCACCTCAACTGTTTCAACTGGGTATGGTAAATGCCAATGAAGACCCGGACCAGTTAATTCTGTGCGTTTACCAAACTGAAGAACAACACCCTGTTCATTTGGTTCAACACTATAGAAACCACTGACCATCCATAAAAATACACCAACAAGCAGAATTAACCCAATGCCAGCACCGCCGCCGGGCAAGGCTTGTTTCAGTTGTTCCTGACTTTTTCTGATAAATTCATCAATGTTTGGTGGTTCCCCGCCACCACTGCCGCCACCGCGTTTTGGGCCATTACCCCAAGGATTAGGTTTGTCGCCGTTATTCATATTTATCTCCCGGTTGGCAATCGTTACTATATTACCCATATAGCCTTTCATAGCAGAAAGACCGTGTCATGCCTTGCTATATATGGTAGGCACCGCCCGGCTGCAATGAAAGTCGCAAAATTTCCTGCTTTAAAGGTGTTTTTTTATGTCTGAAGTTACAAAACAAGCTATTTTGCATGCTCTTTCCCAAATATCAGCCGATGGACAGAGTGAAAATATTGTAAGTTTGGGAGCGGTTAGTGCCGTGGTGATTGATGGCGGCCAGGTTGGTATTGTGCTCGACTTTAAAGATAAGGCCCCTGATGATATTGCTAGCCTGCGTGCTGACGTTGAAAAGGCCGCGTCCGGTGTAACCGGTGTGACTTTAGCCAATGTAGTGATGTCTGCCACAAAGAAGCCTCACCCTGCCTCACCAATGCCTCAGATGAGTCCCACAAAAAAGGCGCCGCCCACCCCCACTGAAATCCCGGGAGTGAAACATATTATTGCCGTTGCAAGCGGCAAGGGGGGCGTTGGTAAATCCACCACAAGTATAAACCTTGCATTGGCCTTGCAAAAACAAGGGCTTAAGGTTGGCTTGATGGATGCTGATATATTTGGGCCTTCTGTCCCTATGCTTGTTGGCCTTGAGCAAAAGCCAGAGATAAAAGACAAGCGTATTCAACCTCTTACGGCTTTTGGCCTTAAGGTTATGTCTGTTGGTTTTATGATTGATGTTGACCAACCCGTTGTGTGGCGAGGCCCTCGGGTGATGGGAGCAACCCAGCAACTGCTCAAAGATGTTGATTGGGCTCCTCTTGATGTTCTTGTTGTCGACATGCCACCCGGCACTGGAGACGTGCAACTTACCATGGTGCAGCAAGCCCCATTGTCAGGCGCTGTAATTGTCTCAACACCGCAGGATTTGGCACTTATTGACGCGAGGAAAGGCCTTGCCATGTTCCGCCAAGTGGATGTTCCCATCCTCGGTATTATCGAAAATATGAGTAGTTTCTTGTGCCCACACTGTGGTGAAATATCGGAAATTTTCGGGCACGGTGGTGCTTCTCAAACGGCCACTGAACTTGGCTGTGCATTCCTGGGTGCTATTCCTTTGCATATGAGTGTGCGCGAAACAGGCGATGCAGGGCGCCCGATTGTTGCTTCTGATAATGAGAGCGAGATAACCAAACAATATATTGATATTGCTCAGAAAATATCTGCTAGCTTGAAACTTTAGCGGCGTTCGTAAACAACAAATGCATAGGCGGGCTTACCCCCCTCAGATGCATTTTCTTGCCGGCTTACCTCTTTCCAGTCTTCCGTAGAAAACTCGGGAAAATATGTATCGCCTTCCACATCGAGAGAAATTTCGGTGATATATAAATGGTCCACAAGCCCCATCGTGCTTTTGAAAATTTGTGCGCCGCCTGTAATCATAATTTCTTCTGCACCAGCCGCAAGCGCGATAGCCGCCTCAACTGACGGAGCAACATCCACACCCGCATGAGACCAACCGACATTCCGTGTCACAACAATATTTTGCCGTCCCGGCAAAGGTTTACCAATAGAATCAAAGGTTTTTCGGCCCATAATGATGGGTTTGCCGAGAGTGACCGCCTTGAAATATTTCAAGTCCGCAGGCAGGTGCCACGGCAAATCATTATGAGCGCCAATAACGTTGTTTTTTGCCATGGCAACAATTGTTGATAGGCTCATACCTTACTCCTATACAAACAAATACAGCCTGATTTATATCAGATTATTATTAGCCTGTTCATTTTCTTGCGGCTCTTCAAAGGGCAGATGCACCCGAATTGTTGTACCAACACTCGGAATACTGTGCACAGAGATTTTACCGTCCATTCTATCAACAAGTTCCCTGCAAATTGCCAAGCCCAACCCAACCCCGCCATGACGACGCGAATGCGCGGCATCAACCTGCGTAAAACGATCAAACAACATGGATTGTTTATCTTCTGGTATACCAATGCCCGTATCCTGAACCTCAAGAACCCACCCTGGCTTACCATTTTTAAAATGCTTCATATGTAGCCTGGCAACAACAGAGCCCTCAGAAGTAAACTTAACAGCATTGGAGCATAAATTAATCAATATTTGGCGTAGCCGCAGTTCATCTCCCAACAGGCACTCAGCCATATTCTCTGAGTATTCAGCGCTTAAAGAAACACCTTTATCGCTTGCTTGCTTTGACAAGATAGTAAGAACTTTGCTTACCAGAGGTTTTACATAAACAGGGTTTTTTTCAATGCGCACCTGCCCGGCTTCAAGTTTTGCAAGGTCCAGTATGTCATTGATAAGACTCAAAAGGTGTGTGCCACTAGCATGAATATCGTTTGAATATTCTATGTACCGAGGATCACCTATGTTTCCGAGGGCCTCCTCGCTTAATAACTGAGAAAATCCAAGAATAGCATTCAGGGGTGTCCTAAGCTCATGGCTCATTGTCGCAAGAAACTCAGACTTAGCCCTATTTGCTAGTTCTGCAGCTTTTCTAGCCTCTTCTACATCTCGGTTCATTTTTTGTAGCAACCGGTAGTGATCCTCAAGTTCTTCATGCGCTTCTTTCAAAGCCCGTGTTCGCCGTTTCACAATCCCCGCAATACGTTCAGCGCGTTGTGACTGTGAAACAAAAAAGAAAATGAGCAGCCCGGTTAGCAACAAGCTAACGCATGCTGTCACAATAGCGACTTTATAATCAACAAATATAGACCCAGATTTGGGCGTTACAGTAAAATGCCACCGCCCGGCACCAATACCAATATCACGCTTAACACTCATGTCTTCAGGCTCATCGGCTGAAAAAACTTTACCAATACTCATTGTATATTGGCCATTTCCCCAAGCAGTTGTCATTTCCAGCCCAAACACATCACTTTCAATACCCCCATTGTTTACCGGCGAACCTAAAAGGGTGTGTAAATCAACGATCTGTATAATTAAGAAAGCATGCCCCGCCTTACTGATTGCAGGGTTTGCCGCAATCATATAAGGGGCCCTGACAGTATTGATATACTGGGTTTCAGGCATTAAAATGGCTGACGGTTTTCCAATTTCGAGTGTCTCTTTGAAGAAACTATTAATCGCAGTGTGCGCGCCTATATCCTTAGTTACTAAGGCGGGAAAAGCTGCCGCATCTTTTGTCCACGCATATATAAATGGATACAGGGTGGTACCTTTTTCCCTTAAGATAGGGCCATAATCGCGGGCAAAGCTGAAATCAGTGCCATAAATACCCGTCAAAACAGAAAGGAAGTCATCCTTGATACCTGGGTCAACCTTCCAACTCACCCCAACAACAACGGCGTTTTCCCTAAAATGCGAATTGGCTGTTACGAGACGTTGAAAAATTTTCTCATCCATCTGGTCTCCCGCCCGGTAGTAGCTGTCCAAGTCTTGAGCAGCAATGAGCCCATTCGTGATTCGGCTCACCACACGCTCCACGTAAAGTTCTGCCTGTCCTCTGAAATTGAGTTCAGCTTCTGCCTCAGCCATCCGCACGGCTTCACGCGTAGCAAACCATGTCACCAAAAAGCCAACAATTAAAACGCCGCCAAGAAACGTAAACTGTTGTAAATATTTAATACTTTCCCTAACCACCGTATCTCCTAGCCCAAAGCGTTATTAAACAGCAACAACGGCTTTGATATGAGGATGATATTCATAGCCCTCAATGCAGATATCGTCATAAGTAAAAGAAAATAAGTCTTTAACCCCCGGACTTAGTATAAGCTTTGGTAACTGCATGGGTGTGCGCGACAGCTGTAAGTCAGCCTGTTCTATATGATTGCTATAAAGGTGCGCGTCCCCCAAAGTGTGTACAAAATCCCCCACACCCAAGTTACAAGCTTGCGCCATCATATGGGTTAGTAGGGCATAAGAAGCAATATTGAACGGCACACCAAGAAATACATCCGCACTGCGCTGATATAGCTGACACGACAGCTTACCTTCCGCAACATAAAACTGGAACAAACAATGGCATGGCGGCAAAGCCATATGGTCTACATCTGCAACATTCCATGCTGAAACAATCAACCGCCGACTATTTGGATTGTTTTTTATCTGATCCAGAAGGTTAGATATCTGGTCGATATATTCCCCACTTGGTGTTGGCCAACTGCGCCATTGGTGCCCGTACACAGGCCCCAGATCCCCTTTTTCATCAGCCCAGTCATCCCAGATAGAAACACCATTATCTTTCAAATATTTGATGTTTGTATCCCCCGCAATGAACCATAACAATTCATGTATGATTGATTTCAGGTGTAGCCTTTTTGTTGTGACTAACGGAAACCCTTCAGACAGGTCAAACCGCATCTGATGCCCAAAAACACTGTATGTTCCGGTGCCTGTACGATCTCCCCGAAACGTGCCTTCATTTCTAATGCGTGCTAAAAGGTCAAGATACTGTTTCACAAACGCCCCAATCTTCCCAAACTAACTTATAATTTAAGCTATAAGCGGAAGCTACGACAGTGGCAATAGTATCAAAGCCATTCACCGAAGGATTTTAATGGGTCATAGCGTAATCAGCCCATCAAAAACTGTTTACAAAAGAGATGCTGCCCTATGTATCGTCAGCTACCACTGCGGCAATACTCCTAGAAAATATTTTCGGGGCTGGTTTTTAATATCACGCGCTTTTCTCTTTAAATTGTGAAATAAATTCCCTATATGACAGGAGCTAGCTTGCTAGCTATGGCGATAAACGGCGCATTAATTAGGTATTACGGACCCGGGGGCGGTACCCGGCACCTCCACCAGGAAAGGCCAGATGGTTTTGGCAAATAGTTTTCTCGGTGGCACTCCCCAAAAAGGTATGACCTTTGCTGATGGGGGTGAAATAGGATCGACGTGTATTGAACGGTGTATTGCCTTTTGCTCAGGATGGTACCGCTGTGATGGACCACAAATGATAAATGCTAACGACAACAACGTCGAGTTCGCAGTTGCAGCGTAAGCTGTCACTAGAACTACATTTATAAATTCCTAGGGTTTGACGACCTTAGGTGGGGGATGGGCCACCTAGCAACAGAACGGCCCACTTATCCTACAGCCAATTCTGCTTTAGAATAAAGGGCCCGAAGGCCCTTCCTGAGGCTAATAGACATTCTATTCTTCGCACTGCGACCACCCTACTGGGCAAACTTCTGGCGGCGCTATATTATTCATGGCTTCTTGCAAATCAGCCGCTGTGAGCACCCTGCCGCTATGCGCCGCAGCAAAATAGTCCGCATCGAAGTTATGGTCCCGCAAGGTTTCCTTGAACTTTACAAGACCATTATGGCCATCTGGCGCCCCAGTTTCCTGACGAGAGAGAAAGTAATCGGCAGTAAATACCGTTTTTGCGCCGGGAATATAGCTCACCAAATTATGGCTTGCGTGGCCATTCGGGAAGTCAACAAGTTTCACCAAGTCATTTCCAACACTGCCAGCTCCGTCAATTAGAATGAACCGGTCATCAGGTATTGGCTTGCCCACAATCGCCCTGATGGAAGCCACATGTTCCTTAACGGTTACAAAAACCGCACCAAGCTCCATCGCTTCCCCCATGCCACCCAGATGGTCTAGATGATGATGGGTAACAATTTGATATTTAAGCGGCTTTTCAGTTTCTGCGTATACCTGCACGGCAGCGAGACGCTTTTTCAAGTCTTCATAACCACCCACGGCCACAAAATGGTCACCTGCATCAACAAAGATCGAGAACCCCCAGTCTTGGCCTGCGAGATAAACGCCTTCTGAAAGTTCCTTCACTGACATGTCGGTGAAGGACATCGATTTTGGTGCAGCTCCATAACTACTGGGTATGTGAAAAGCCCCCGTCAAGTCTGGGTTAAGTACCAGTGAACGAGAAACAGACAAAGTTTCAGGCTTACCGCCTTTCGTGACATAAACACCTTTGGCAAACGGAATGGCATCTTGGATTTCATGCCCCGTATATACATACGAAAACTCTGTGTTAGGTGCCCAATGCGGCCGCGTCATTTTCGTAATCAACCCGGTTACCTGATCAATATACAGAGTAAGCTTAGGGTAACCTTCTGCCTCGAAACTTATTTTTTCATGCGACTTCCCTCGATACAAAACCTTACCCTCATATTTTGCATCCTCTTGATTATCATGCAAAAGCTTCACGAGAAGAGCATCAATACGAAGTGAAAAACGACGGTCAACTGTCGTAAACCTATAACTGCTGTTCTCCATCACAGTCTGGTCAGTGTGATTGATTCCGTACCCTTTTTCTCCATCATAAAATTGGTGCCGAGCATAAATATGTTTACCTTCACCGCCAATGAGTTGCAATTCTTTCCGACCATTCTCAAAATCAATTTTTACAACCGTATTATAATGGCTCAAGTCCACTTCTGTCGGACTATAACTCTGCCCTGACGTGAAGCGTTTTAAATTATCCATTAGCGTTAATGACTTCAGGCTAAGCAAAGCCTCACCGCCATACGCCAGCACTAATTTATCAATCAGAGCGTCCTCTTTCGCCCCCGCAGAAACAACAGTTGTTATTAACATCATGCCACAAATTTTCCAAAAAAACCGTTTCATAAATTTCATCATCATCTCCCATTTTTATCGTGACCCAAATCTGATAAAATCTGCCTAAAACACGAGCCATAACCTCTGTGCTTCTACCGTTTCAACATTCACTGCATGGAAACGCTAGAGTGCTACATGCAGAGAGCAACCCAATTGCGATGAAAGGTTATAACAAAAGGATAGAACGCTTTAGGCAATCAATACTTACTGGTCCTTTTGTACCTAGTAATACAATCGAGTTCGAAATAGGGGGCTATCACCAACTGACACTGATGTAGCAACTGTTTCCACTGACCTTTTTACTCAAGTTCCGTACAGAAATTTTCGCCAATCCGAATGATAATAACTACCAAGAATGTTTTTTAGCCAGAAAAGGGAATCTTCCCTCTTCACGGCCAGCTTGCATGTCGCTATAAGAAGCAAAGTATGATTCAACGAAGTAAACTTAGGTTACCAAATGGCCGATAGCTACATAGATTACGATACGAAAGTTCAGAATGCCCTGCGTCAGGTTGTACGCACTGTTTTGATTGACACTGAAAAAGATGGCTTACCTGGGGACCATCATTTTTATGTTGCTTTTAAAACTCAAGCTGAGGGCGTTGACATTCCCGCACACTTGATCAGCCGTTTTCCAGACGAAATGACCATTGTCATTCAGCATAAATTTTGGGGACTACAAATTCATGAAGACTATTTTGAAATTGGTCTATCGTTCAACCAAAAGCCCGAACACCTTGTGATACCCTTTGCCGCAATCGTGGGTTTTGTTGACCCAAGTGTTCAATTTGCTCTGCAATTTCACGATGAAAATGATGAACTTGATGGCGGCGAGCTAGAGCCGGGTGATTCTGAAGAAAAATATGATGCAATGCCAGCAAGTAACAGTGAAACCGCTACTGAACAGCCAGAAGAAACGCAAGCCCTTACTAAAGATAAAAAAGGCAGTGATAATATCGTAACCCTTGATGCATTCCGCCGAAAATAGGTGTTTGGGTTGGGCTAGATCCACCCCAAAGTAACCAGAAGGTGCCCTTTTCGGCTGCATTACACCACTAACACTTCAATTCAGGAAGGGCTCTGTATGTCTGATTGGTCTTATTCAAAACTGTTCCAACTTGGTAAAGATGAAACAGATTACAGAAAAATTACCTCTGATTTTGTATCTACGGTAGAGGTTGACGGTAAATCTATATTGAAAATTGACGATGAAGGCCTCGAACTGATTTGCCGGGAAGCTATGGCAGACATAGCCCACCTACTCCGCCCCGGCCACTTGCAACAACTAGCCGATATTTTAAAAGACGATGAAGCAAGTGATAATGACCGGTTTGTCGCTCGAGAGCTTCTGAAAAATGCAAACATTGCAGCAGGCCGTGTGCTGCCAAGTTGCCAAGATACCGGTACCGCAATCATTGTTGGCAAAAAAGGCCAGTATGTCTGGACGCAAGGCGACGACTCTGAGGCGCTTACCAAAGGTGTGATTCGAACATACACAGAAACAAATTTACGGTATAGTCAGATGGCACCGCTTTCTATGTATAAGGAAGTGAATACAAAAAATAATACTCCCGCCCAAATTGATCTCTATTCAACAACAGGCAATGAATATCACTTCCTCTTTTTGGCAAAAGGCGGCGGCAGTGCAAACAAAACATTTTTGTTCCAGCAAACCCCGGCGAGTTTGCGCGAAGATAAAATGCTCGCGTTTTTGGATGAAAAAATAAAAACACTCGGTACATCAGCCTGTCCACCTTACCACCTTGCCATTGTTATTGGTGGTTTGTCTGCTGAACAAAACCTGTCCACTGTCAAAAAAGCCTCCGCCCGCGACCTTGATACATTACCCACCGAGGGTGATGCATCTGGCCGCGCCTTTCGTGATATTGAAATGGAAAAGCAGATTCACAAAATGACCCAAAATATGGGCATAGGTGCACAGTTTGGTGGTAAATATTTCTGCCATGATGTGCGCGTTATTCGCTTGCCTCGACATGGTGCAAGTCTGCCTGTTGGTATTGGGGTTTCTTGTTCTGCTGACCGCCAAGCAAAAGGCAAAATCACAGCGGATGGTATTTTCATTGAAAAATTGGAAACAGACCCTGCAAAATACCAACCTGACGTATCAACCGAGAAATTATCAGACGAAGTTGTTAAAATAAACCTGAACCGACCGATGAACGAAATACAAGCTGAGCTGTCACAGTATCCGATTAAAACGAGGCTTGCGCTTACAGGTACAATTGTTGTTGCACGTGACCTAGCCCATGCACGTATTGAGAAAATGATTGAAGACGGTGCTGAAATGCCCGCATATTTTAAAGAGCATATCATTTATTATGCTGGGCCTGCCAAAACTCCAGACGGGTATGCATCAGGCAGCTTTGGCCCAACTACGGCAGGCCGTATGGACAGTTATGTTGGTCCATTCCAAAAGCTTGGCGGCAGCATGATCAGCCTTGCAAAAGGAAACCGGTCCCGGGAGGTAACTCAGGCCTGCGCTGACAATGGTGGTTTTTACTTGGGGTCCATCGGCGGCCCGGCTGCCATTCTTGCTAAAAATAATATTAGAAAAGTTGAGGTTCTTGATTTTGAAGACCTTGGCATGGAAGCTGTTTGGAAAATTGACGTAGAAGATTTTCCCGCTTTCATTGTTGTTGATGACAAGGGTAATGACTTTTTCAAGGCCCTGTAACCCTCGTATTTTTTGTGACAGGCGCAAGCAAAACAAAGGTTTTTCTTGCGTCTTAGTCTGTCAACGCCTAGAAGGCTGCGCTCAAGGTTAATACCTTTGTCAGAATTATGCCTTAGGGTACCAATAATATATCACCATAAAGGACTTAAGCGATCATGTCGCAAGCATTTTCTATGCCGCGGTTAACAGCCGCACAAACAAAAACAGAAGTGTTATCTGGCTTAACTGTTGCGCTTGCTTTGGTTCCTGAAGCTGTTGCTTTCGCTTTTGTCGCGCAGGTAAACCCACTTGTGGGGCTTTATGCCGCTTTTATTGTTGGTTTAATTACAGCGTTAATTGGAGGCCGCCCGGGCATGATCTCAGGCGCAACAGGGGCGCTCGCAGTGGTGATGGTAAGCCTGGTTGTAACGCACGGCGTGGAATATTTATTCGCTACAGTCGTTCTGATGGGTATTCTACAAATACTAGCTGGCGCCTTCAAACTGGGGAAGTTCATTCGGATGGTTCCCCACCCCGTTATGTTAGGTTTTGTAAACGGCCTAGCCATTGTTATTTTTCTAGCACAGCTTGGCCAGTTTAAGAGCCCTGGCACCAATGACTGGATGCCCATAGAACCCCTAACCATAATGCTTGGGCTAAGCTTCCTTACAATGGCAATCATTTGGGCTGCATCACGCTATATTAAGGCAATACCAGCACCCTTGCTCGGTATCCTTGCTGTTTCCGCACTTGTGATTGGTTTTGGCATTGAAATTCCACGTGTTGGCGACCTTGCCTCCATTAAAGGTGGCTTGCCAGACTTCCATATTCCAACAGTACCTCTCAATTTTGAAACCCTGAATATTATTTTCCCTTACGCGCTTATTCTTGCTGCTATCGGGCTTATTGAATCGCTTTTAACCCTTAATCTTGTTGCCGAATTAACAGAATCAAAAGGTGGAGCAAGCCAAGAATGTTTTGCGCAAGGAACAGCCAATATTGTCACAGGTTTCTTTGGTGGCATGGGGGGCTGTGCCATGATTGGCCAAAGCATGATTAATGTGGAATCAGGGGGCCGTACACGCTTGTCAGGAATATCTGCGGCCTTATTCTTGTTGGGATTCATCTTATTTGGGAGTGCCCTTATTGAGCAAATTCCACTCGCAGCACTTATCGGTGTTATGTTTATGGTTGTCATTGGTACCTTTGCATGGTCGAGTTTCCGTATTCTACATAAAATACCTAAGTCTGATGCCTTTGTTCTTGTACTTGTTTCTGGTGTCACGGTGATTAGTGATCTTGCAATTGCTGTCATTGTTGGTGTCATTGTGTCGGCGCTTGTATTTGCATGGCAAGCCGCCAAACGAATTGGTACCAATACACATGTCAACGAAGACGGTGTAAAAATATATGTGCTGCACGGACCACTTTTTTTTGGATCAATTGCTAGCTTCCAAGAACTTTTTGATCCCAAAAATGACCCTGATATCGTTATTGCAGACTTCCTTGATAGTCGTGTATGGGACCACTCAGGCGTGCAGGCTATTGATGCCCTTGAAGAACGTTATATCAGTGCTGGCAAAACGCTTAAACTGCGTCATCTAAGTCATGACTGTCAGGCGCTGCTGACAAAAGCTGATAACCGTGTTGAAGTGTCCCCCGACGAAGACCCAGAATATGGCATTGCAATGGACTATCAAGGTAAGCTTGAGCATTAAAATACATAACCGTATTTAACTGGCACTCAAAAGAGGCAACCTGACTGCCTCTTTTTTTACGTTAGTTGACTTTCTACCCCACAATATGGGAGCCTTTCCATGACGCCTTAATTTAAAGGTGTCATTGGGTGTAACCACAGAAGAAACCGTGGGAAATTATGGGTTTTAACATTAGACCTGCTGAAATTACTGATTCCAAGGCAGCTTTTGACTTGGTGCATGAACTTGCCGTTCATGACGAGATTTCAGAATATTTATTAATTACCGAAGAGCGCTTTCGAGAAGCTGCTTTTGGTGAGAACCCCAAGTTTAAAATTTTGGTGGCAGAAGAAAGCAGTGAAATTGTTGCCATTGCTACATATACACATAGATATCATATCTGGTTTGGTGAAGACCTGCTTGAAATTGATGACCTTTTTGTAAGGCCTTCATCACGGGGGCATGGCATTGGCAATAAGCTACTGGAAGCCATCGGCAAAATGGGCAAGGAGCAAGGTGTCCATGTGCGTTGGAGTATTGAACGCGAAAACTTCAGTACCATTGCATTTTACAGGCGTAAAGGCGTTGAGTATCACACACGCGGTATTTGCCTTTGGGCACCTGAAAATATTAACATCTAATCCTCACCTATCTCTCAGGCTCCATTAATAACTCAAATGGTTCCACAGCAACGGATACGCCGTTCACCAACACTTCCAATTTATGCATACCAGGGTAATAAACACGTGTCGTTATCGGCTTGATTGTATGCTTTTTTTGGCCTTGCAGGCTTCCGTTTTTATCAAGCTTGCTATCCTTCCATTTAAACACTTTTGGAGATGTCCCCCCATTTGCTTTCACAAAATGGATGGCATAATCAACCATGGCAGGTACATTTGGCAGCCCCCCTGATACCTCAACACGAAACTCTAATGCATCACCATAAGAGACGGCAGGCGTTTCAATATGCAGGTTTGCCGCTATGTTTTTGACAGGTAAATACCCAAAAGCCTTTAGTGTATCAGCATCCCCCTGTTTAATTAATGTGCGACACGCATGTTTTACTAAACGTATTCGGTTACGATCATTAGTTTGCAGCCATACCCTTGCAATTGCCGCCACAGTAGAAGCGTGATCTTTTGCAATATCATTCAAATTGTTGGCGACTGAGCGCCGAACATATTCCTCTGGGTCATCTTTCAACGCCTCAAGGAAAGGCAGAATTGGCTGAGGGTCTGCAACAAAACTCCTGAGCTGCATACCCCATGGCAGCCTTGGCCTACTGCCTTCACTTATCAACCGCCGCACATGCCGGTTTGGGTCATCAAGCCAACCTGAGAGTACAGACAGAGTATAGTCTGTGTGCTGGTCTAAAAAAGGCCTAATAGCAAACTCTGCAGAAAACCGCTTCGTGACTTCCTTAAGCAATGGCAGTGCTTTTTCCGGGAAATCCAGCCCTCTTTTTGTTACCAAGTCTGTTAGTGGCCACGCAGCGACACCCATCAGCCCTTCAGGGCCAAACTCGAAACCTGCCGCGCTTGGGTCTTCATTGGGGTGTAAGGCAGATAAAGCAATATCATTAAAGTGGTCAAAGTCCTCTGGCAAATGTCGGTCAAGGGCTGCCATAATATGGGATGCTCGTTCCTTTAACTCCATCCGATCAAGACCTTCACAGGCCTCCACCCTAAACTGTTCAGCGTTAAATGCCACATAGACTCGTTTGAAGATATCTGCTGTCGTCGAAATCAGCTGCTCATTCATCCATAATTTAAAGGGTTCCACCGTCGCTCCTCTTTTTGTTCCTTTTTTGTTCTTATTTAATATATACCCAAGCGTCAAGTAACTTGACGCACATGCCAACAAGTGCATCATCACCTCATGTATGACCTTGATGATGCCAAACTAGAAAAACATTCTGTGACAATTGCCGGCCACCGCACCTCAATTTCACTAGAAAAGTGCTTTTGGCGGCATTTACGCACAGAAGCTAAACGCCGCGGCCTATCTATCAATGAGATTGTGCGCCTGCTTGATGAAGCCCGATCTGGCTCTCTCTCTGGTGCTATTCGTGCCTTTGTGTTGCAAACTATCGAGAAGCGCCCCTAAGATTCCCCTTCAGGTTTCTCGGAGTCTTTTGGTTGCTTTGGCTTATCCTCCTGTGTTTTTCGAAGTTGATTGAGCAAGTCAAAAGCGCGTGTGAATACTGCTACCCCTGGGTTATTTCCCTCTTTGTTTGCATCATCCGCTTTACCTTCTAACTCCTGAAACAGGGTCGTGCGGACGCGGCGTTCAATAAGAGACAATACGAATCGTTCGAAGAGCCTGCTGGACCATTTCGCTGTGGGATTATTAAAACTACCATCATACGTTACAGGTATGGCTGGTGTATCAGGCGGTGTCAAAAGTGCCAATTCACCTTTTAATGTCAAAAATTGATCTAAAAAATTGAGTTGCCCGTCGAGAGATAGGGCTCCCCATTTTCCTGATGCTTTAGCTGTTTCTACCAGCATAACACCATTATCAAGAGCAAATTTACCCTCAAGGCTATCAATGACCGTGGAGCCATTTCTGAGTAAATTTCCGACCTTACCAAGGAAAGAGCGCCCGTTTTGTGCATTTTGTATTTCGCTTACAAGTGTTGGCACTGACAGGAAATTCAAAACTCCAGCCTGTCCCTCAAGGGTTCCCGAAGCTTTCATATTTCTAAGTATATTCCCACTATTGGCAGTCCCATTCAACGTCAGCACCAGCTTGGTATCCGCTGACAAAATTTGTTTTTGCCCCTCTGCAAGCAACATAGCCCCCACATTAATTTTGTCCGCAGTCACCGCCCCTTCATAGGTATAGTCTCCGTTCAATGCCAAATTGATGGTTCCGGTTAAGGGCGCAGAGTTTAGTAGAGCGCCCTCACCAAAGGACCACCTTGCTGTCGCATCTCCAAACATAACGGAAGCTGCAGGCGCACTTAACTTCTGGCCTGCAATCTCAAAATCTTTGAGCGCAAGCTGCACGTTTCCACCATAGCCACGCAGCGCCTCAAAGAATTTTTTAGGGTCGCTATCGTCTTTCTTGTCAGAAGACCCTGCCGTGGCACGCATCTTAATACCGGAAACATTCAACACACCACTGACTTGTTTGCTAATTGTTTTTCTTACATTTCCGGTTACAGAAACGGCACCATTTCTTATGTTCGTAATTGAAAGAACCCAATCATTCGGGAAATCCTGCCCGCGGACATCAATTTCACTTCGCAAGCTAGATTGATAGTCAAACCCGGGCAATTCAATCCCGATCATGCGTGACAGTTTACCCGTATTTTCATGATTATAGGTAAAATGTATACCCTTTAAACTTGGCTCCAGGGTAAGTTCCGCCGTCATCGTACCGCCCGCCACCTCGCCAGCAAGACGGGCAGACACAGGCGTTTTATCCGTGCTTTTTTTAAGCGATACTGATGTTTTTACAGGCAAAAATTTTAGATCAGCGATTTCATAGTGCCTGAGAAGCCCTGACAAATCCTTATGGATAAAGTTTCCTTGTAAATCCAGCATCGTGAGGCTGGAGGTTGCTAGCCCCATTGTTCCCGAAAGCGCAAGTGAATCAGCACCATTTTTAAGTTCTACACCCACATTGAGGGCATCCATCGCACCAACGGCAGTAATAACACCTGTTACATGGCGCAGCTGTAACGACCGCATAATTTCGGTCGATTCTGGAACAAAATACTGTGTAACAGGCATGGTCCAGTTTTCCGCCTGCCAAGTCATATCAAGAATGGGTTTTGGTACAGCGTTTTCAATTGTGCCTACGAGCCCCAGGCGGGCTTTCCCCTGTTTTGCTGTAAGCTGCGAAACCGACATTTTCCCTTTGGCTAGAGCACCAACAACTCGGACAGTTTCAAAATTTTGCTGAAGCCAATTCACATTGTCTGCTGTAACATCAAGCGTCAGGTCTATTCCTGTAGGAACCTGATATGTCGTAAAGTCAAAGGCCCCATCTAGCTTTAAGTCTTTAACATATGCGTCCAAATTCACAGCGTCAGCATGGACCCTAACCAACCAAGGAGCTGTCGCATCAAGCCCGCCTGACATTTCGCCTTGAAAGGCTGTATTATCAAGCTGACCGTCCATATTCAAAAGACTCCATACCCCTTTTGAAAAATCAAAATCAGCCTTTAATCTTGCGGTTGTAAGGCGCCCCGCCGGTATACTGTCAGAAAATTTCAGACCAACCCACCGTACAAGATCAGCTATATTACCAGCCTCAATGAGCCATTTACCATGCCCCTCCTCAGCACCCAGTTTCCCCGTAAAAGCAACATTGGTTGCGCCTGGCAATAAGGCACTAATACGACTGAGCGTCACGATACTATTATCAAAAGCAACGACCGCATCAATGCGCTGGCCGAGACCATTACGAACTTGAAACCCCTCAATATTCACATCCACAGCCCCACCAATTCCTGTTGTTGTGCCGGGCTTATGAACAGCTTTTGGGGCAGAAAGAGGTGTTTTAGGGATAACCGTAACATTGCCTCTGTCGGTTGCGGCAAGCCATTGGTCAAAATCAATGACCCCCATCATAACCGATCCGGTCACATGATGCCGCAATCCTTTGCGGGCTACAGTCAAGTCAAGACGCCCATGGGTATCAGAAATGGTTAAATCCCGACTTACAATCCGTGTTATATCGCCTTCCTTGTCAATTTGAACATCAAGCCTGTATGGAAGATTAGGGGCTGCAATAAGATTACGCTGGATGATAGAAGAAGACGCATTCATAAAAGCGCCAAATTTATCCCCTGCCAGCTCAAGTCTACCTGTCAGGTTGCCGCTCGGTAATATCCTGCCTGAAAGTGACAAATTACTGCCTGCTGTAGAAAAGTCAGCTTTGACAGAAACCTCATCCCGAACCGAAACGGGCCTTATTCGCCCTGAAGACTTTATAAGCTGACCTGATGTCGAGAATTTCCCCTCCCAGCTTAAAGGCCCCCCCGGCAACGTACCTTCAAGATCAAGAGATACTCCCTCCACTTTTATAGGGTCACCCTGGTAAGGAACTATTGTTGACCGGCTTCTTTTTAAACTGAACCTTAATAAGTCAATTTCCGGCCCTGAGGCATTACTTTCTTCAGGCCAGCCACGCACGTGCCAGCGGCCATCCTCGGATTCTTCAACTGTTACATCCAAACCTTCAAGCGTGAGGCTTTGAAGCGAAAAACGGCCCTTAACAAGGCTTAAAACCCCAAGTCGCACTGCAATACGATCAGCTGTTGCCACCACTTCACTGTATGCTTCAGTTAAAGGGGAGAGACGTACAGTTTCAGCGGACACTGAAGGCCGAGGGAACAAAGCAAGCGATACATCACCCGCAAGCTCAACCCTCATACCCGTTTGATTTGTGGCAAATTCTGCGAGCGGTATACGGTACTGATTCCAATCCAGAAAACTCAGAATAAGAGAAAGGACAGCAAAGATAGCCACCACAGACCCCAGAAACCAATAAAAAAATTTAACAAAACTACCGCGCTTCACATTGGCCCCCTGAATTAGTCCAATACACCATACATCCGCACTCATAAGATTAATAGAAACTATCAGTAATTATAAGTATCAACCAAAATTTGGCAAAGATAGGGCGGTTTTTTCTTAACCTTTTCCAGATGCCTGTTTAAGGTACCCCAAAGCTTTAAAAGCAACAGTAGTTTCCAATAAGCCCTTTTATACGATATGACTTATCTCAACTTAAGCCTGATAGAACTTCGAGACCTTATGAGTGACACCATAAAAACAAACTGGATTACGCGTGCACGACAATGGATTCGCACAAGCATGTTTAATGCAGGTAGTTATGAATTCGGTGCCATCACACTTCTAGCCATCCTTATTGGCATCATAGCTGGCTATGCAGCCATTGGGTTTTATCTTGGTATTGGCTTTATTCTAGAACTCGGCTTCGGTGTGAATGAAGCGTACCTTGCCACCGGAGCAAGTAGTTTACCGGCATGGCATATCATTGCGGTGCTTGTTATTGGCGGCTTTATTGTGGGGCAATTATTACGCTTTTTACCATCCCAACAAACGCGCAGTGTGCCAGATGTTATTGAATCTGCTGCTTTAAAAAATGGTAAAATAGATACAAAAGAAGGGTTACTGAGTGCTGTTGTTACTGTTATCTCCCTCGGCGCCGGTGCACCCCTTGGTAGAGAAGGCCCTGTTGTTCACCTGGGAGCAACCCTTGCCTCCTTTGTTACCCGTACATTGCACCTTAACCCAGCCACGGCACGCACCCTCCTTGGCTGTGGAGTAGCCTCTGCAGTTGCCGCTTCCTTTAATGCCCCCATTGCGGGTGTCTTTTTCGCTCTTGAAGTTATCATTGGGCATTATGCCCTTCATACATTCTCGCCGATTGTCATTGCTGCTATTGCAGGCACACTTGTGAGCCGCGCGCACTTAGGGGACTTTCCCGCATTTCATATTGCTGATTATACAATAGCTAGTTTCTGGGAATTTCCTGCATTTTTCTTGCTTGGTATTATCTCTGCTCTCGTCGCGGTAAGTTTTATGTCCAGCATGAACCAAGCCGATAAAATGCGTGTATATTTCGACAAAGTACCATACTGGCTACACCCCCCTATTGCGGGTTTGCTCATTGGTTCTATTGCTATCTTCTGGCCTGAAATTTTAAGCGTTGGTTATGAGGCTACCAGTAAAGCCCTTAACGGCGAATACACGCTTGAGATACTCGCGGCCTTGTTAGTGACAAAACTCATTGCAACAGTCATTGCATTTGGAGGGCGTTTTGGTGGCGGTGTTTTCAGCCCTTCTTTATTCCTCGGCGCCATGACAGGTGGCGCTTTTGGGTTGATCGCTGCGAGTGTTTTTCCGGCCATGGCGTCCACGCACGGCTTATACGCAATTGTCGGCATGGGTGCTGTTGCCTCTGCTGTTTTGGGCGCCCCTATTTCTACGATGCTGATCGTGTTTGAAATTACAGGGGACTATAATGTAACAATTGCAGTTATGATTGCGGCCGCTGTCTCTAGCAGCGTGGTCAGTCTATTTTACGAAAAATCCTTCTTCTTTATACAACTTGCAAACAGAGGTATCCGCCTTGAAGGGGGCCGCGCGACTTATTTGTTAAAATCTGCAACCGTCGCCGACCATATGAGCCGTGACTTTTTCACGGTTCAACGTACCGAAGCAGCAGAAAAAGCTCGTGAATTGCTTGTTACACAGGGCGGAGGTCTCTTGATTGTGACGGATAAAGCAGGCCACATGATGGGTACACTCAGTTTTAACCAACTACCCGCCGATATTTTTGATCCGGAAACCGCACAAACACATACTGTTGAAGAATATATCCGCGAAGCATCGCTCACTGTAAAATCAAATGATCCGTTGCAAACTGCCATGAGCAAAATGGACACCAGTGGTGAAGAAATTTTACCTGTTGTATCTCCTACACACACAGATATTGTTGTGGGTCTGATAAAACACCGTGAGGTTATGCTTGAATATAATCGTGCTCTTCTGGAATCTCAGGGCCAAGAATCTCAAGGCCAGAGTAAAAAAGTCAATAAACTTAGCTAAATCCTCTTTCTAGGCTAAGCGTAAGAGTGCTATAGACGCGGCATGAATGATCCATTTGAACTTGATGATTTAGACACGGCCCATGCGCCTGCGCCAATAGTTGCTGCTGGCTCGCCCTCGTACATGGCTGGACTTAACGAACCACAGCATGAAGCAGTTATGGCAATCGATGGGCCTGTTTTGGTTTTGGCCGGCGCGGGAACTGGAAAAACACGTGTTTTGACAACGCGCCTCGGCCATCTTTTATCAACGGGTAAGGCCGCCCCGTGGAATATATTGTCTGTCACTTTCACCAATAAAGCCGCGAAGGAAATGCAGACCCGTGTGATGAAAGTAATCAACCGCCCAATAGAAGGGATGTGGATTGGTACTTTTCACAGTATATGCGTGCGAATGCTCAGAAAGCATGCAGAGCTTGTTGGTTTAAAGTCCAACTTTACTATTTTGGATACAGACGATCAAATCCGGTTACTGAAACAACTAATACAAGCCGAAAACATTGATGATAAACGCTGGCCAGCCCGTGCCTTAGCCGGCCTTATTGACCGTTGGAAGAATAAAGCACTCACTCCTGAGCGCGTCCCTGAGGGCGAGATCTTTGCTTATGCGAATGGCTTAGGGGGTAAACTATATACAGCTTACCAAGAGCGCCTTAAAATTTTAAATGCCTGTGATTTTGGCGACTTGTTAATGCATGCTATTACCCTTTTGCAGCGGCACCCCGATGTGCAAAAAGAGTATCATAATCAGTTTCGTTATATTCTTGTGGATGAATATCAAGATACAAACGTGGCACAGTATCTATGGCTACGGCTTCTTGCACAAAAAAACCAAAATATTTGCTGCGTTGGGGATGATGATCAATCAATTTACGGTTGGCGCGGGGCTGAGGTTGGCAACATTTTACGGTTTTCTGAAGATTTTCCCGGTGCAAAAATTGTCAGGCTAGAGCAAAATTACCGATCCACGGGCCATATTCTTGCTGCGGCTTCGGCCCTTATTACGGCCAATGAGAACCGACTTGGCAAAACTCTTTGGACCGATCAAAGCGACGGCGAAAAATTAACGGTTAAAGGTGTCTGGGACGGCCCTGAAGAAGCGCGCTCAATCTGTGAGGACATTGAAAACCTCCAACGACGTGACCATGCTCTGAGCGAAATTGCTATTCTTGTACGTACCGGTTTCCAGATGCGCGAATTTGAAGAACGTTTAATCACGCTCGGCGTACCTTACCGTGTTGTGGGCGGGCCGCGTTTTTACGAGCGCGCAGAAATTCGAGATGTTATGGCCTATCTCCGGGTTATCTCTCAGCCCGATGACGACCTTGCTTTTGAGCGTATCGTCAATGTCCCAAAACGCGGTCTTGGTACCAGCACGGTGCAGAAAATTCATCATCTTGCCCGTAGTCACGGCATTTCCATGACACGGGCTGCTCGCCAAATTACCGGACTTGATGAGCTTCGCCCTGCGGCGCGTAAATCCCTCACTCGGCTTATGGATGATTTTGACCGTTGGCGGGGTTTGCTGCATTCCCATAGCCATGTGGAAGTTGCTGAGATGCTTGTGGAGGAATCTGGCTATATGGAAATGTGGCAAAACGATAAGTCGCCGGATGCCCCAGGAAAACTTGAAAACGTTAAAGAAATGGTCTCCGCTATGGGCGATTTCGAAAACCTGGGCGGATACCTCGAGCATATTGCTCTTGTCATGGAGAACGACAATAATGAAACCAATGAAAAGGTTTCTTTGATGACGCTTCATGCAGCAAAAGGCCTTGAATTCAATACTGTTTTCTTGCCCGGCTGGGAGGAAGGTCTGTTCCCAAATCAACGCGCCCTAGATGAAACTGGTTTAAAAGGGTTGGAGGAAGAGCGGCGTCTTGCCTATGTAGGCATTACCCGAGCCAAGAAAAAAGCTAGTATTTATTTTGCCGGTAGCCGACAGGTGTTTGGCCAATGGCAATCAAGCTTACCAAGTCGCTTTGTTGAAGAACTACCTGAAGACCATATTGAATTAGAGTCTGCCCAAGGTTTATATTCAGGCCGTACAACACGCGGCTGGGGGGATGCTGAGTATTCAGATGTAGAATATACCCCATCCAGCGGCGATAAATATGGCCCTGGCTGGCAACGCGCACAGGCATGGCGGCAAGAACAAGCTTCCACACCGTCTTACAAGCGCGCCAAAACCATTACTGTGCCCTCAAGCCGAGTAAAAAAGAAAAAGCCCACCCCCGTCAGTCATTTTGCAATTGGCGAGCGTATTTTTCATGAAAAATTCGGTTATGGCATCATTGAGGATGTTGAAGGCAATAAATTGCTTGTTGAATTTGATAAAGCAGGCAGTAAACGCGTTCTTGATAGTTTCATACGTAGCGCTTAATGCCGCAGCATTTACACCTTAGGTACCCCGGAGAAAACAAATGACCGAACAATCATGGTGCCTTTCAGGTGAATTGCCACTCGATACGGCCCAAAAACTCGAAACCATCCTTGAAGCATTAGCCGATATGCGCGGGGATACCCCGCCGACACTTTCCTATTTTGAGCAAGAGAAAAGCCCTTTGTGGAAAGTCGAAGTTTTCTTTCCCGGTGCCCCCGATTACGGGATCATCACTATGATGCTTGAGCAAGCTGATCTGCTTGATTGGGATCATGAAATTACTCCCGTAGAAGAAAAAGATTGGGTCAGCGAAAGCCAAAAGCTCCTGCAACCTGTTGAGGCTGGTTGTTTCTTCGTATATGGCAGCCATGATGCCGACAAAGCTAAGGCCGATACAATCAATCTGCAAGTTGATGCTGGACAGGCATTTGGCACAGGAAAGCATGAGACGACTGCCGCTTGCCTTGAGATAATTTCGCAGTGCCGCGACACGCTCAAGCCTGCAACAATTCTTGATTTAGGGACCGGATCTGGCGTGCTTGCGCTAGCGGTCCATAAAATTTGGCCTTTGGCGCGTGTAACGGCCAGCGACATTGACCCTATTGCTATTGATGTTACCCGTGAGAATATTGAAATAAACGCTGGTACTTTACGAGAAGCCCCTAACCAGCCCACGGGTATAAAACTCGCGGTTGCTGACGGTCTGCATAATACAGCCTTTGACGAAGACCGTCCCTTCAACTTCATTGTAGCAAATATTCTAGCCGGCCCCTTGATCGACATGGCCGCAGATATTACGGATGCCCTAGCCCCGGAAGGTACGCTTGTTCTATCAGGCTTACTTGCGACACAAGAAAAAGAAGTCCTCGACGCCTATAAAGCGCGAGGACTAAGTATTCAGGGCAGAATAGAGAAGGGAGAATGGCTCGCCCTCAAACTTGGGAAAAAGGGGGTATAAACCTTGGCAAACACACAACCGCAGAAACGGTAGTGGTCAAGCCTGCCCTTTACCTGTTTGTAAAGTCTTAATGCGCGAGAGCGCCGTTTCCAAAGCTGCCGCCGCCGAAGCCACCAAAACCGCCACCAAGATTTGTGGGGCGTACAATTTTGATGTTGATTTTCTTCTTTGGCGCTGCCGGTGACATCAGGCCATTTGCGACCATCAATGAAAAGAAATCCCCTTCAGCAGTGAGGTCTGAAATAACTTCACGAGCAGTTTCTTCAACCGCTACTGTGAGAATCATTTTTTCCTTCGAACCACTTACTGTACCCGGTAATTTACCTTCACCTGCCATCAGAGCTAAAAAGCTGTAGGGTGCTAATTCATAAGAAGTATTTACTAATTTTGCCATTTTGCGTCTCCTGAAGACTCGCCGTTATTTTTGTCTGTCAATCTTATCTGCTGACACACGGTAAATAAGCCTAAAATCTAATATTAAGAAGGGGGTTAAAACGCAAAGTTGCCATGCATTTAACGCATAGCTGATGAATTATGACAATTGTATTACGAATAACTGGACTAAAAAGTTCCGTATTTAAATATAGGCAATCAGAAGCATGAAAAGTGTAAGCAACACAGACCAAACCACAATACCACCAAGAACATAAGGTTTTGCCATTTTGCGTTCAAACCACATACGTGGTGCAATGCCTTTTGCAAGGAACACAACAAGCCCAGATAGATTGACACAAACAATATTTACAGACAGTAAAAGAAAGGCCCCATACGCTGCATGCCAGTCTTGCAAGCCAAACATAAAACCAAATGTTGCGGCTGGCGGGAGCAAAGCAACCGCCACCATAACCCCGACCAATGTCATCGAAAGCCCTGTTGTCAGCGAGAGAACACCTGCAACACCTGAAGCAACGGCAAGAGCGACACTGCTAAGACCAACAATACTACGACTTAAAAGCTCCGTACTATCCGGGGCGCTGTCCCAGGTATATCCAACACCCGCAGAAATTAAGACCGTGAATGAAAGACCAATAACACCTGTAAAAAAAGATTGCACCATCAAGGGTCTATCGGCCTGCGACGTTGCAAAAGCAAACGCAAGATTAGGCCCTAAGAACGGGGCAATAACCATCGCGCCAACCACAACAGCAACATTGTCTTGTATCAACCCAATAAGGGCAACAATGGTTGAAAGAAACGTCAGAAGCAAATAGGTAAAATCGAGTTGAGCGCCCCGCCCAATTTTCTGATATAATTCTTCGCGTGTATCCCCCGTCACCTTTGTATCAACAGCAGGCAAAGTAGCATCCACAGGAATAATATTGATGCGGGCTTTACTCGATGTTTTGAGTAAACCGTGTAATTTGTCGATGACTTTCTGGCGATTTTCCGCGCGCGTCAATAAAAAGAAAACCGCATGGTCATCTTCAAGATCAACCCCTTTATGGAAAGAAATCACACTTTCTTGCGCTATCAACTTGCGAATATTTTCTTCCACAGCGAGAGGGGCTGTTACTTGAAGCATCTTTAACGGCATTATGTTTTCCTTCTTTGATGCAAGCGTATTCTATAGAAAACCTTTTAGTACGCCTCTTTTATACGCTAATAAACGCAAGCCATTCATCTTCGGTCATAAGCTGCAAGCCTAAGTTTTCGGCTTTTTTTAATTTTGAGCCCGCACCGGGGCCGGCGATAACAATATCCGTTTTCGCTGATACTGACCCCGCAACCTTCGCACCAAGTGCTTCCGCATTTGCTTTTGCTTCCGCACGTGTCATTTTCTCTAAGGAGCCCGTAAAAACAACCGTTTTTCCAGAAACTGGGCTACCCTTCGCCTGGGCGGCCACCGGTCTGACCCTCAGTTCCCCAAGCAATGCCAGCATTGCATTTCTGTTATTTTTCTCGGCATAAAAGTCTTCCAGATTCAAAATAGCATCTGCGCCAATACCGTCGATTGAAAAAAGCTCCTGATTGTGACTATAGAGCGCCCGCGCAGCATCCACAGGTAATATAAACCCGTCAATCTCTAACAAGCTGGCAACGGTTTCCAGATGCGCAATTTTAATGTTATCTGCCTTAAGTGTCCCTGCCTTCATGCGGGCCAACCTTTCCGCAACAAGCTTTATAATAGCATTAGAATCACTCAACAAATCCTGAGGCTCGAGCGCAGCGGTAAAATCTTTCAAATGCCCAAATGTTAGCAAAATATAATTAAGGGAGGAAACTGCCTGATCACTCGCTGAAGCTTCAAGAGTTTGGAATAGCTCACGCGCCTGGTCTAAATATGCAACAAACACAGTTGGCTCAGCAAAGTGTCGTGCAAATAACTTTGCAGTTTCCTGTCCAATGCTTGGAATACCAAGGCCAAAAATGACCCTGTAAAAATCTATCTCGCGGCGGTCTTCAATCGCCGCCATCAAATTGCTAACAGAAAGCTCCCCCCAGCCTTCCCATTTTTGCAAAGCATGGCCTTCTGCCTCATTCTTGTCCCTTAACTTGAAAACATCCGCTGGCTCATGTACCCAGCCTTTTTCAAAAAGCTGTTCAACCTGCTTTTGGCCCAGCCCCTCAATATCAAACGCATTACGAGAAACAAAATGGCGGAGGCGCTCAACCCGCTGTGCCGGGCATATCAACCCACCCGTACAGCGTACAACAACATCATCGCCCTCAGCTACAGCATGCGAGCCACACACAGGGCATTTTTCTGGAAATACAAAAGGCACAGCATGCGCAGGGCGTTTTTCAGTCATCACAGTTACCACCTGCGGAATAACATCCCCTGCCCGCTGGATAACCACAGTGTCGCCAATACGGGCGTCAAGGCGTGCAATTTCATCCCGATTATGCAGTGTAGCATTTGAAACAACAACACCGCCCACAGTCACAGGTTCTAGTTTTGCGACAGGCGTTAACGCCCCAGTACGCCCCACCTGAATATCAATATCAAGTAATAGTGTTGCCGCTTTCTCTGCAGAAAATTTGTGCGCGATTGCCCATCGAGGTGCCCGGGCCACCATCCCGAGGCGCTGCTGGTAATCAAGCCTGTCGGCTTTATAAACAACGCCGTCAATATCATAGTCAAGAGCCGCACGCTGCGCTTCAATCAACTGATATTGGGTAATTGCCCCTGCAGCACCTGTGCAAGGCACCATCAGTGGATTTACGTCAAACCCCCATGCTTTAAAAAGCTCAATCATGCCCATTTGAGTCTTTGCAGGCATGTCACTAACCTCGCCCCAAGCATAGGCAAAAAACTTTAATGGCCGAGACTTTGTAATATTTGTATCCAGCTGGCGAAGGGAGCCCGCAGCAGCATTTCGGGGATTAGCAAATAATTTCCCTCCCGCCTCTTCCTGCCGTGCATTGAGCGCTAGAAAGTCATTTTTGCTCATATAAACTTCGCCCCGCACCTCAATAACATCAGGCCAGCCAGTACCTAAAAGGCGGTGCGGAATCGTATCAATGGTGCGGGCGTTCACCGTCACATTCTCACCCACAGCACCATCGCCGCGTGTCGCCGCCTGAACAAGCTCGCCTTTTTCATACCGCAGTGCAAGGGAAAGACCATCAATTTTCGGTTCCGCTGTCAGAGCAATTTTTTCACTGGCGGCTAAACCCAAAAATCGTTTCAACCGCTCTTCAAACTCATGCACATCCTCTGCACTAAAGGCATTATCAAGCGAGAGCATTGGTTTTGCATGCGTAACTTTTGCAAACTTACTTTGTTTAGCTGTACTACCAACTTTTTTTGTCGGGCTATCGTCGCGCACTAAAGTTGGAAACCGTGCCTCAATCTCAGTATTGCGCCGGCGCAGAGCATCATAGTCGGCGTCACTAATAACAGGTGCATCATTGCCGTGATATTTCTGATCATGAAAAGAAATTTCCATAGCAAGGCGTGCAAGCTCATGCCTTGCCTGTGCAGTAGTTAAAGTCTCAACGGGTGTCAGATCAGGGTTTGTCATTTCTATGACCTATTTTGTACCTATGTATTTCTATGGTCTATTTTGTAAAAGCTGGTCAGCGGCTGCACGGGCTGCATCGGTAATTTCTTCTCCCGCCAACATCCGTGCAATTTCTTCACGGCGCTCACCATCCGAAAGCTGTTGCACGTTGGTGCGAGTTATATTGCCTTCATCGCCTTTTGTAATTTGAAACTGGCTATCCCCGCGCGCTGCAACCTGCGGGCTATGCGTAACAACAAGAATTTGCGCAGTAGTCGACAAACGTTTGAGCCTGTCCCCAACTGCACTCGCCGTGGCCCCGCCAATACCACGATCAACCTCATCAAATACCATCACAGGAACAGCCCCTCCTTCGGCCAGAACAACTTTTAGTGCTAGAATGAAACGTGCCAACTCGCCGCCTGATGCCACCTTCACCATAGGACCAAATGCTGTACTCGCATTGGTTTTCACCTCGAATGTGATGCGTTCTCCTCCAGCGGCATTCCATTCCTCTTGCTTGAGCGGTTCGATGTGAGTTCTAAAAATGGCTTTCTCAAGTTTTAAAGGGGGTAGTTCTTTCGTGACAAGCTTATCCAGACGTGTCGCAGAGGCAGTACGGGCTTTTGTCAGGCTTTTTACAGCCTTCTCCATTTGCATCTCAGTCTCAAAAAGCGCTGCACGGGCCGCACGCACTTTCTCGTCCCCATGAGATAAAGCCTCAGCTTGTTGTTCAATTTTTTCAAAAACACCTGCCAATTGATCGGGCGGGCAATTATGCTTTCTTGCAAGCCGCCGTATTTCAAAGAGCCGTTCTTCAATGGCTTCCAAATCTTGCGGATCAAACTCTAGATCAAGCATTAGCCGCTCTAATGTCTCAATGCCCTCAGAAAGCTCTATAGAGGCCCGGTCAAGCGCTGTTACAATGGGGGCCAAACGATCAACCGCCGCACCCTCGGTGCGCTCCATACGGCGCAGCACACCGCGCACAGTGGCATCCACCCCAGTACGCCCGGTCAGGTCATTATGATAGGCTTTCAATTCAGCCGTCAATTTTTCACCCTGCATCATCAACGCACGGTGCTCACTCAACTCCGCTTCTTCACCTGCAACAGGGTTCAGGGCTGTTAGTTCTTCGCGTGCATGAAGGACATATTCTTCATCCTTTTGGGCTGCGAGCAAATCAGATTCAGCTTGCACCAAAAGGGCACGGGCACTTATCAGGTTTTTATGAGCGAGCGAAACAGCGGCAAGGTCTTTCTGGTGGCTACCAAAATTATCAAGAAGATCCCGGTGTGCACCAGCTTCAAGCAAACCACGATCATCGTGCTGGCCATGCACTTCCAGCAAAAGAGCGCCTAAACTTGCCAGCATACCACGGCTAACCGGTTGATCATTGG
>Ga0316208_1000379_pt1 | contig 56582 bp, 53 predicted proteins | sample 3monopyrite_MG_FD_204944 | JGI IMG/M metagenome (GOLD analysis project Ga0316208, IMG submission 204944) | Microbial mat bacterial communities from mineral coupon in-situ incubated in ocean water Damariscotta River, Maine, United States -... | ecosystem: Environmental > Aquatic > Marine >... | reverse complement strand
TAAGTTTCGGGCTAGGAACCAAGTTCAATACAGATCTTCCTGTAGAATATTCTGGGAGTGTACCAACCGCCAAGTTTTACGATAAATATTATGGCGAGCACCGCTGGAAATCGCTTACAATCATCTCTATGGCGATTGGACAAGGCGAGTTAGGTACAACACCTTTGCAGTTGGCAAACATGACTGCAGCCATTGCTAACCGAGGATTCTATTATCGGCCGCATTTGGTAAAAGCGATTGATGGGCAGCCCATCACCAATCGGTTTACCGAAAAGCAGATGACTACCATTAACCGAGAATACTTTATCCCAGTGGTTGATGGTATGGAGATGGTTTTTCAGCAGGGAGGAACCGGCTATCGCTCTAGGCTAGATAGTCTGTCGATGTGTGGGAAAACGGGTACAGCGCAAAATCCGCATGGTGAAGACCACTCGATATTTATCTGCTTTGCTCCAAAAGATAATCCAAAAATTGCCTTGGCTGTGTTTGTGGAGAATGGAGGAGGAGGAAGTAAATATGCCGCACCAATGGCCAGTCTGATGGTGGAAAAATACTTGCGCGACACAATTTCTAGACCAGCCTTCGAGCAATTCATTCTTGATGCAAACCTCATCACAAACCCTCCCCAAAAACAGGAATGAGGAGGCAAGAGAGCATATTTGCTGGAGTTGACTGGGTGACGGTTTTTCTATACCTCACGCTCGTTTTTATGGGCTGGGTCAATATCTATGCGGCAGTATATAATGAGGAACACCAGAGCATTCTCGATACCACGCAGCGCTACGGAAAACAATTGATTTGGATTGGTCTTTCCATTTTCACGGCATTGGTTATTATGCTGATTGATGGTAAGTTTTATTCAACATTTGCCATACCCATTTACGCAATTGTAATGTTGCTGTTGGTTATTGTTTTGGTCACCGCTCGGGATGTGGCAGGAGCACGTTCTTGGATTGATATTGGAGTATTTAAACTCCAGCCGTCTGAGTTTGCCAAGAGTGCCACGGCACTCGCGCTTTCGTTTTACCTCAGCACGCTCAACATTCGGATGGAAGACTTTAAGACCAAGCTAATTGCAGGTTTGATACTTGCGATTCCGGCAGGCCTCATTCTACTTCAAAATGATACGGGTTCCATGCTTGTTTTTGGAGCGTTTGCGCTGGTCATGTATCGCGAAGGCTTGTCCGGAAATTTCCTTCTTTTTGGACTGGCAACGGTTGTACTATTCATCTTTTCTTTGCTATTTACTCCACTAACCATGCTGATTATTTTGGGGTGTATTGGAATTTTCGTCTTTCTGTTCCAACAAAAAAAGACGTGGAAACTCGGACTTTCTATTGGCGCGGTGATTGGCGTGTTAATGGGCTTCGTTTTTAGTGTGGATTACATTTTTAATGAGGTTTTAGAACCACATCAGCAAATTAGAATTGATGTGCTTCTAGGAAAAAAGGATGATCCAAAAGGAGCAGGGTACAACGTCAATCAAAGCAAGATTGCCATCGGTTCTGGAGGTTTTTCTGGGAAAGGATTCCTGAAAGGAACCCAGACCAAATACGATTTTGTACCTGAGCAAACCACGGATTTTATTTTTTGTACGGTAGGCGAGGAGTGGGGATTTCTTGGAACGTTCACGGTTATCGCGCTTTTTACCGCTTTAATTCTCCGCCTGATTTATATTTCTGAACGCCAGCGTTCAACCTTTACCCGTATTTATGGCTATTGCGTGGCCAGCATTCTACTGTTCCATTTCCTTATCAATATTGGAATGACCATCGGCCTAATGCCTGTAATTGGTATTCCACTTCCCTTCTTCAGTTATGGTGGTTCGTCACTACTCGGCTTTACCATCCTGCTCTTCATTTTTGTGAAGTTGGATGGGTATCGGTTGCAGCAGTTGAGGTGATTTGGGTTTTGTCAGAATTCATCAATAGTTATGAACAGGTTATTATTTTGCTTCCTTTGGAAAAATTTGGGTCAATAATATCGTTGAGCAGTTAAGAAGAAACTCGATTGAAGCAATTTTTTCAACACCAACCGTAAATGCCTGTGCCTACGCGCTGGGTGGATCGTCTATGCGTGTCAACTCAGTCAGTATTCTCGATTCAATCATCATTGCACCACCAACTTACTGCTTGTACTGATGCCTGAAACCGTTTGCAGGTTACAGATGTACGTGCCAGAGGCAAATTCTCCGATTAAAACATTTACATGGTCTACGCGCCTATCGATATTTAATCGTTTTACTTCATTTCCGCTAGAATCGTAGATGATAAGTACGCCCGAACCTTCCCCCTGCGGCAACGCATAATCAATTCTTACCTCATCTGCTGTGGGATTAGGGTAAATAAGTAACGAACTGCCATCATTCATTTGACCAATAGACCCAATTTCAATTCCTACCTGCAGCGCACCTGGCAATCTATACACATAGGCATTCCCATCAGAGCTATTTGCACCGCTAAGTATCATAAAGGTTCCTCCGCCTGTGTTGTAAATAGGTTGCTGATTCTGCGGTACACTCCCATTCATTCATGGAGCCTGATCATTTGCGGTAAACAGAAATACCCCATCCTCATTAACTACCTGAGTAACACCCACATCAGAACCTACATCTACATACATAAACTCTATTTCGTCATCAAGATCAAATAGATGCTGCGAAATATAGAGTATGTTAGCTGAGTTATAATCTGGATCGACATCTATTGCTCCAGAATAAGAAATACTCTTCCACAAAGAATGATCCAGATTATAGAATTTGAGTGTTTTATTTTCATTGTCTCTAAAAACAAACTTATCCCCGCCCAACTCAAGTCTCACAACCTCAAGCGTCTGCCAACTAAGGGTTCCTCCGCTAAATCCTGCATTGGCGTAGGTTTCATCCAATGTTATCTGCGCACTTGCCCCAAGACAAGTGCACAGAATTAAGAGCAAAATTGCGTGTTTCATATCGAATGGTTTAACTATTTTATGTTAATCTGTTTTTGTCATCTTTTTGCTGTCCACCACATTGCCGTCAATCACCAACGTGTAGGTATAGATTCCCGTTGAAAGATCAGCAGCGAACACATTCAAAACACCTGCCCCTGTTTCCTTAATGGTAACAGACTTCACTTGCTGTCCTAATGCATTATGGAATACTATTTCGGCCCGTGTTGCATCAGTTGGAATCAAATAGGTTACAGTTGTCCTTTCGGCAAACGGATTTGGCACGTTCTGGTCAAGAATCACGAATCTACTATCTTCAAGTACGACCTGTGTTTGTTTGGCCTGAGAGGCTTGTTCGTCCTGTCCTCCTGTAAGGCGGAGTGATGGCGATGGTTGACTGCAACAGCTTTCTACCATGGTCATCAGTTGCTGTATCTGATTCTGCATTTCATTATTGGCGATCGACAGTTGATCGATCTGATACTGAAGATCGCCAAGGTTATTCTGAAGGCCATTGTTCTCGAATTGCAATTCCTGTATTCCTTTGGTGAGAATCGGGATTACGCCAATATAGTTGAGTGAACGAAAATCATACGCATCAACAAGCACGTTACCCAAGGTGTCCGTGAATTCTGGCTTAGTACTAATTGATACTAACTCCGGTAGGACGGTTTCCACCTCCTGAGCAATAAATCCGAACTGTTTTACGTTTTGAAAATTGAACTTACCCTCACCATTATAATTCAATGTGTCCAAATAGTAGGTTTTAGGTCTTAAGGCGTCAATAATGGCCAATGCATTTTCAATGCTATCAACGTCTGTCTTGAACATTTGATCAGACGTAAGAATAGTTCCTGCTGACCGCACAGTACCGTTTGTATTAATATTGACTGTGGTTGACCCCCCCCCCTGAACATCGAGTTTATTTCCAGGGCTCGTAGTCCCAATGCCCAAGTTGCCGTTGGCAAGCATGGTCATAGGCAGCAGGCCATTGTTGCGCCATTGGAACAACGGGCGGTTAACCACAGACTCCAATGAACCCGAATTGTTAAACCTTGTCTGAAAGACCATCACCGGCTGAGTGTTTGTTGCTCCGTCATTGTCGGTCTGACTGACAAGACGAAAAGCCTCTTCTGTAACACTACTGGAAGCGGCCAAAAACGTAGGAACAAACTCTCCGCTGACCGTACTGCCGTTGCGTATTTGCAGCCCATCACTGGTGGCATCATCTACCTTAAAAAATGCAATGACCTCTTGGCCAGAAAGTGCATCTGCGTTCACTTGCAATTTGGAAGTTCCAATTGTTGTTGCAGTACCAATACCCACGCTTGACGTAGCACCTATTACGCGCATCACTTCCGTATTATTGGCCCTGAAGGCAACATCAACGTTGTTCGTGGTGCCTAGGAAATGATCGTTGATATTAATGTTGCTGTTCCCGTCAATCTCCCAATCATCCGAACCATCGGCCTCTTCCCAGCTCAGAACCCCGCTTCCGTTGTTTGTAAGAACTTCATCTGCACCGCCCTGAGCAAGAGGCAGTATGTATTCATGGGTGGTTGCGGTAACCCCGCTTTTAAAAGTGACCGTATTGGCGTTGGTGCTGTTGTTGAATTTGATTGAGCCGTTGTCGGCAGAGGCCAGCCCGACCCTTACTTCGTCTCTCACATGCAGCAGCGATGCCGGGGCGGTGATGTTTCCGATGCCTACGTTGTTCAATTCATAATTATTCATTTCTAATTCTTAATTACCGAAAGTTTCTCCGTGGCCAATACCTCCACCCCACTAACCAAACTACAAAAATAAATGCCCGTGCCAAGTGTGGCGGCCTGCAGAGTGTAAGTGCCCTCGTTGTTTGGCAGTTGCACGCTTTGCACCACGCGGCCAAGCATGTCTGTGAGTTGCAGCGTGGGTTTGCTGCCCTGTGGTGTGCGGTAGTTCAGTTGGGTTTGGGTGGTGAAGGGGTTGGGGTAAACGGTAAATTGCGATTCCTCCTCTTCAATGGTTGGCGCATCTAACCTAATCAGCTCATCACAGCCCATGCAAGTTTTGGCAATAAAAGTTGTTCCACCAGTAGAATACAAGGTAGTATCTCCAATGGGCAATTCTTCAACAAACCCGCTAACTATCCAAATGGTGTCAGCCGAAATATGATTGAAATTGGTCTCATCACCTAAACTACTATTCGTGCTTTCTGTATAATACATGCAGTCCGCTTTTAGTTCTGTATCAAGGACCAACGCAAAATGATTTTGGTTATACCATCCTGGTTCGTTAGCTACATTCTGAAATTCTAGCCCATCAACTTGAAATGACGTTGAGTTGGAATAACCTGATACGAGATACAGGTTGTTTTCGACCAATTCTATGTGGTCTAAAAGCTCAGTATCTTCTCCACCAACAGACTTGGCAGATTCTGCGACACCAGAAAAATTGAGGGAGACAACAAATCCGTCAGCCCCCCCATTGCCATTGATAGTAAGTCCATTAATTGACATTGGGGTTCTGGACAATCCGGTAACCAAAACATTTCCAGCTTTAGCTTTAACTGCAAGTGGAATTACTCTTTCTGAAATGAACTGACGACTCCATCCAATTGTTCCTGTTGTATCCATGTTGAACAGAAATCCGTTCCTGAAGGAAGAAGAAACAAAATCGTCCTGTCCTAAATTCATCTCCTGAATAAACCAGCCGCACCCAAACAACATTCCGTTTGAATATGTTAGAGCCTCAGCATTGTGGTAATCTATCCCGCCTCCAACATACTTCAACCAAACCAATTCTCCAGTAGGTTTGAATTTGGCCATGAACACCTCTGTACTTAGCTCAACTGGATCTCCAAGAACATGGAGTGTATCATCGTCAATAGAAACCCAATTATAGAAGTTGCCAAGTGCGTAAACCGAGCCGACATCATCAATAGCAATTGAGGCAACCTGCACGAAATCCGATTTGAGTTGATGAATCCATGATAAATTACCATCAGTATCAAATTTCGATAGTAGGATATGTTCAGTATCAGTTATATACTCGATACCCTCAACGTAAGCGGTATCGTTAAACCCGAACGCGCTTATCACACCATCATCTGTACTGACCAATCTTCCTCTGAGGGTCGAATCATACTTTTTACCCATGTGTTTTACCCAATCAACATTTCCAGACTCATCCAACTGCAGCAAATAGGAGTTGGAAGAATATGGGTCTGGAGGTAGATACAGAGAGTTCAATTGATAAGAATCAATTTCCATAGTTGATTCTCCGAATTCTCCAGAAACGTAAAGCTTTCTAGATTCTTTATTGAACTCACTGTTCCAAGAAATATTAGCTGGATTATCGCCATCCGTGGTCAATGCCCACGTAGAACACTGCCCGAAACTTTTCAGGCAGTGTCCGACTAACATGGCAATTATGAGAGTTAGCAATCTCATCTTACTGCGTAATAACCACTTTTACATTCTTAAGCATTTCCCCTTTACTGTTTTCAAGGATTACTTGATAAACACCTGAAGCCCCACTAATATTGAAATTCTCTTTACCAATAGACTGGACTCCATCAGAAAGCAGCATCTTCTCGCCTGATACGGTTATCACGAATAGCTTACCTATTTGTCCATCATCTAACTTGTAATCTATAGTGAAGTTTCCATCGTTCGGGTTCGGATAAACGCTAAGCTGTAATTCTTTAACCCCTGTTAAACCATCCTCTTCGGTTGAACCCATCCGATATGCTGGCTCCGCATTGCAACAACCCTGAACAACGGATTCGAGAGAACTAAGGCGGTCTTGCATGGTACTTAGCAGCGCATCCTGTTCTTTGGCAAGTGCCAACAGGTAGACGGAAATCTTTCTATAATCCACTCCCCAAGTCTGCAATTGGGTTGTATCCAAGACTGGATTGCCCAATGAATCGCGTAGCATTTCACCTGTTGTTTCATCAACGTAGGTATGCTTGTAATGGTAGTTAACCATATTCGGCATTAATTGCTCTACCTCTTCGGCAATCAATCCAATATCCATTACTCCCCCAAACGCATCTTTCCATTGAAAATCAACAGGTCTTAAACTCAGAAAAGCCTCCTTGTCAAATTGAATATCCTCTATTTGTGTTTTATGATGTTGAGTAGATGTATATTCCACCAATTCACCATTACTTTTTATCCTAACTGGGTTGGAGCCGCTAATGGTCATGACTGGAGACAAAGCAGCAAACACCGTCCCATTCACATCCAACTTCCCTTGTGGGCTCGTAGTCCCAATGCCCAAGTTGCCGTTGGCAAGCATGGTCATAGGCAGCAGGCCATTGTTGCGCCATTGGAACAACGGGCGGTTAACCACAGACTCCAACGTACCCGAATTGTTAAACCTTGTCTGAAAGACCATCACCGGCTGAGTGTTTGTTGCTCCGTCATTGTCGGTCTGACTGACAAGACGAAAAGCCTCTTCTGTAACACTACTGGAAGCGGCCAAAAACGTAGGAACAAACTCTCCGCTGACCGTACTGCCGTTGCGTATTTGCAGCCCATCACTGGTGGCATCATCTACCTTAAAAAATGCAATGACCTCTTGGCCAGAAAGTGCATCTGCGTTCACTTGCAATTTGGAAGTTCCAATTGTTGTTGCAGTACCAATACCCACGCTTGACGTAGCACCTATTACGCGCATCACTTCCGTATTATTGGCCCTGAAGGCAACATCAACGTTGTTCGTGGTGCCTAGGAAATGATCGTTGATATTAATGTTGCTGTTCCCGTCAATCTCCCAATCATCCGAACCATCGGCCTCTTCCCAGCTCAGAACCCCGCTTCCGTTGTTTGTAAGAACTTCATCTGCACCGCCCTGAGCAAGAGGCAGTATGTATTCATGGGTGGTTGCGGTAACCCCGCTTTTAAAAGTGACGGTATTGGCGTTGGTGCTGTTGTTGAATTTGATTGAGCCGTTGTCGGCAGAGGCCAGCCCGACCCTTACTTCGTCTCTCACATGCAGCAGCGATGCCGGGGCGGTGATGTTTCCGATGCCTACGTTGCCGTAGGAATCTGATGTTCCGCCTGAGTTGCCTATGAAGACGGTGGAAACATCTGAGTTCACTCCTATCATTATCGTATTGGAAATACTATTCTCAAGCAATAATGAGCTATTGTAAACCCCATGTCCAATAACCATGTTGTGGGATGCAGTTGAAGTAGTTCTCAGAAACTCTCCGAAGGTCCAAGAACAATCTCCTGCACTAATGTTCTCCTTGCCAAAACTGTAGGCATAATCTCCGCTGACAGATGACTGCCCAATTGAATGGGACTTAACTCCGCTGGCGACCGAATTAGAACCAATTGACACTGCTGCAGCACCGCTCGCATTTCCGTTGGCCAGCCCAACCGACCCCCCTCCGCTTGCAGTTCCTCCCGCCAGCGCTGCTGCGCCCGCACCTGAGGCCGCAGAGCCGTCACACGCGGCAAAAGAACAGTCGCCTGTGGCACTAGCCGCGCTGAAACATCCGCCCCCAACATTGCATGAACTGCACTGCCCAAAAGCATCCGCATTCATCATAAACATTCCTGTTATCATCATTACAGACAAAATCCGATAATTGAAAAGTACGGTTTTTCCCGAATGATTTCGGGATTCCGCTTCGCTCAGCATGGTCTTTCTTGAATTTTTCATGGTAAATAGGGATTTTGGTTAATACAGCACCAATTTACCCCCCCCCAACACCATATATGCAAGAAAAAGTTATTAACGATCGGTGCTTTCCTAGGAAAAGCACCTGTTCAGAGATCGGCCCCACTGCCGGGAAAGCTTACGCCTGTTACCATTACCACGCCTCCTCAGGGCCGTCAACTTTTTGAAAGTTGACGACTCTCCCATTCAATGTTGACGACTCTCCCATTCAATAATGGCATCAGTATCCTGTTCGTTCATGCACTTGAAATGGCCTTTGGGGCAGGCATCAAAGCCGATCTTGCTGCACGGTCGGCAGTCCAATCCTTTCACTTCCGAAATATAAGAAGGTGAACCTTCAGGAAGATACGGGTACATCCCAAATTGGGGAATGGTGTTTCCCCAAACCGAAATAATCTTCTTATTGAATGCTGCCGCGATGTGCATCATGCCCGTGTCGTGAGCAATGACCACATCCGCTTGCTTTATTAGCCATGCAGACTCCGATAAGGAATGCGTGCCGCAGGCATTGTAAATGGTAGCGGATGACCTGTCCACCACTTCATTCGCAATGGCCGCATCCTCCTTTCCACCGATAAGAACAATGGCGCGTTTCAGCCCATTGCACAACTCAATGAGTTTAGCTACGGGCAACTGCTTGGTTTTGAATTTGGCTCCGATGACTAAGGCAACATAGTTTCCAGAAAAATCTTCTGGAAGCTCCAAACTTCTCCCCTTTGTAGGGTCTGACCCCCTCCCTCCGCCCGTGGCGGAGTACTCCCCCTTTGCAGGGGGAGAGTTGGCTCCCTGATTCAAACTTTGCTCGGAATGCCGCTCCCCTCCTGAAAAGGAGGGGTGTCCCGAAGGGACGGGGTGGTTGTCTCTACTGTCAGCTCCACTTCCAATTGGAAAGATTCTCTTTAGATAAAAATCAGGGGGGAAAAAGAAATCAAGTCCTTTTCCGTCCCCTTCAATACCCAATGGTTTCAGGGTTTCGAGGTAACGGTCAACGATATGTACGTTGGGCAATCGGTCAACTTTTAAGTTCACCTTCAGCCATTTCTCTGCGTTGAGTTTGCTAAACGAAAGCCACTTGCCACCAATTAATGTTTTCAGAATGAGCGTTCGGAGATTGTGGTGCAGATCAACCACCAGATCGGGTTTAAACGCCCGAAGTTCCTTTGCCAACGCATTCAGGCTTTCCTCAAGAAGGAACATTCCGGTCAAATTCGGATTTGGTTCCACCAGCTCGGCATATTGCTTCTTGGTCACAAATCGAATATCTGCGTCAGGGTACTTCTTCCGCAGCACCCGCAGCACGGGCGTGGTCAGTACAATATCGCCAATGGAACTGAAACGGATGATGAGAATGCGCTGCATGGGTGGCAAATGTAAATACGTTCTACTGTCATTCCGACCGACCGCAGGGAGCGGAGGAATCTAATCTGTGCAGAAACCATAGATTCCTCGGCTCGTTCCTCGCTCGGAATGACGAGAAACTAAGACTCCTGTAAGTACATTTGCCGCCATGCAGCTGATTGATTCGCACACACATATATATAGCGGCAAATTTGATGATGACTTGGCAGAGGTAATGGCCCGTGCCGCACAAAATGGCGTGCATCGTCTGCTACTACCGAACATCGACAGCAGCACAACCGTCAGCATGTGGGATGTGGTGAACGCCTATCCCGAACGCTGTTTCCCGATGATGGGAATTCATCCGTGTTCGGTGAACGAATCCATTGCCGATGAGTTGAAACACGTAGAAACGGAGCTTGCTACAGGAAAATACATTGCTGTTGGCGAAATAGGTATCGACCTTTATTGGGATAAGACGTTTATAAAGGAGCAAATTGCTGCGTTTGAACAACAAATGGAATGGGCCAAAGAATTGAAATTGCCCGTTGCCATCCATTGCCGTGATTCGTTTGATGAGATTTTTGCTTCAGTAGAAAAAGTGCAAGACGGAAGCCTAAAGGGCGTATTGCATTGCTTTACAGGAAATGAAGCTCAGGCTGAGAAATGCATCGAACTAGGGCTTCATATTGGATTAGGAGGTGTGCTCACATTCAAGAATAGCGGAGTTGATAAGGCGATAAAAAACGTTCCAATGGAGAAAATTCTGCTCGAAACCGACTCACCTTATTTGGCACCAACTCCTTATCGCGGAAAGCGAAACGAAAGTTCTTACACCAAACTAGTGGCGGATAAATTATCTGACGTGAAAGAAATTTCTCTCGAAGAAGTGGCTAAAATTACCACAGCAAATGCCGAAAGACTTTTCAATCTTTGAGCCACATGTCTAAGCCAAAAGTTCTCATAATATACACAGGCGGTACCATTGGTATGATTCGCGATGACCAAAAAGGTACACTCAAGCCTTTTGGATTGGCGCGGCTCTTCAAATCCATTCCGTCCTTACACGATTTGGGTATCGATATAAAAGCCATTGAGCTAGTTGAGGTAATTGACTCTTCAAACGTAACACCCAAAGTTTGGGTTGAACTTGCTGAACGGATTGGAGAAAACTATGACAAGTTTGATGGTTTTGTGGTGCTTCATGGCTCAGATACCATGGCGCACAGTGCATCAGCTTTAAGCTTTTTGCTAGAAAACCTCGCCAAGCCAGTCATCTTTACTGGAAGTCAATTACCTATTGGTTTGCCCAGAACTGATGCTAGAGAAAACCTAATTACAGCATTGGAAATTGCAGCCATGCGTAACACCTTGGGAGAACCACGTATACCAGAGGTTTGCATTTATTTCGAAGACAACTTGTATCGTGGCAACCGAACCCACAAGTTCAATTCAGAGAATTTTGACGCTTTCTTATCGCTCAACTATAATGTATTGGCCGAAGCTGGGGTTAAGATTGAAGTGTATGATTATCGCTTGCTCCCAAAGCCAAAAGGCGAATTAATCGTTCACGCCAAATTGAACAGCAGTATTGCCATTGTCAAGCTTTTTCCAGGCCTTGACATTCGAGATTATGCCGAAATGTTTGTTGAAAAAGGTGTTGAGTTGGTCATTTTAGAAAGCTACGGAGCGGGAAACGGACCAACCAGCAAACGATTTTTAAGCACCATCGGCACACTCATAGAAAATAATGTGCTGATTGTAAACGTTACCCAGTGCCGAGAGGGACATGTAGAGATGGGAAAGTACGAAGCAAGCACGGAATTAGCAGCTATGGGCGTTATAAGCGGGTCAGATATGACAACAGAAGCTACGGTTGCAAAGGCAATGTTTGTTCTTGGACTAACTAACAATATGCATGAAAGAAGCCAATTAATGAAAACACCACTTAGAGGTGAAATGACCTTGTAATGTTTGCACCTTTTCCGAATAACATTTTTTGTACTTTGCGCGCCAAATTGTGGGTTGCGCAGTAAGGGAGAGGTGGCCGAGTGGCTGAAGGCGCACGCTTGGAAAGCGTGTAAACCCCAAAAGGGTTTCGAGGGTTCGAATCCCTCTCTCTCCGCAAGGAAAGAATAGTATAGATTTGTAATTGTTAACCGTTAAATAATAGTTGAGAAACTAACCACTATCAGAATCATGAAAAAGTTGTTTGCCCTAATCACATTTGCTGCAGTATTGAACTTCAGCTACGCACCTGCCACATATGCGCAGGATGAAGCCGCAGAAGAATCAACAGAAATGGTTGCCGAAGAAGGTATCGAAGCTGCCGCTGCAGAAGTAACGAGTGAGCCCGAAGATGCTGTTGAAGAAACACCTGCAGAAGCAGCTCCTGCTGCTATTGAAGAAACAGAAGAAGCTCCAAAGAGCTTTCATCAAACATTAAAAACCAAATTCATCGAAGGTGGTGCTGGTTTTATGGGTGTTGTTCTTTTAGTATTGATTCTTGGTCTTGCGCTTTGCATCGAAAGAATTATCTATTTGAGCCTTGCTACTGGAAACTCAGACAAACTTTTGGGTGAGATTGAAAGCAGTCTAAATTCAGGTGGTGTTGATGCAGCTAAAGAAGTTTGTAGAAACACAAAAGGACCTGTTGCAAGTATTTTCTATCAAGGTTTGAGCAGAAAAGATGAAGGTCTTGACATGGTTGAGAAGTCAATCGTTTCTTACGGATCAGTTCAAATGGGTCTTTTAGAAAAAGGTCTTTCTTGGATTTCTCTTTGTATCGCTCTTGCTCCAATGCTTGGTTTCATGGGTACAGTAATCGGTATGATTGGTGCATTCGATGCAATTGAAGCAGCGGGTGACATCTCTCCATCGTTAGTTGCTGGAGGTATTAAGGTTGCACTTCTGACCACCGTATTCGGTCTTATTGTTGCAATGATCCTTCAAGTATTTTACAACTACATCATTGCTAAAGTGGATAGTCTTGTAAACGATATGGAAAACGCTTCCATCACGTTCATGGACATCCTTGTAAAAAACAGTAAATAATATCGGTGTCAATTAACCGTTAAAAACACAAGCAATCATGGCAGATTTCATGACAAACTACGGCATCATCATCTGTTACATCCTTTTGGCTGTAGCGGTTCTGACCGCAGTAGTTTTCCCTATCATTCAACTCATTCAAAACCCAAAAGGTGCTAAGGGCGCATTGGTCGGAATTGGAGCGTTGGTTGTAGTAGTGGGAATTTCATATGCACTTTCTTCAGGCGATGCCGCTGCTCATTTGGAAATTACTCCAGAAGGAGCTAAGCAAGTTGATACTGGGCTTTTTGCCTTTTACATCCTTGCTGGAATCGCAATCGTTTCGTTGGTTTATTCTGAAGTAGCAAAACTGTTCAAGTAATGGCCAGATCAAAAAGAGAAATACAAGAGATCAATGCTGGCTCAATGGCCGACATTGCCTTCCTGTTGCTTATTTTCTTCTTGGTTACCACCACAATGGATGTGGATACAGGTTTAATGCGTGTACTTCCACCACCAATTTTGGAAGATGTACCACCACCGCCACCTGTTAAAATGCGTAATGTATTTGTGGTGCTTGCAAACTCAGCAGACAACCTTTTGGTTGAAGATGAGTACATGCAAGTGGAAGACTTGAAGGATGCAGCAAAGGAATTCATCATCGGACAACCGAACAACCCAGGAAACGAACGTTTCCCAGAATTCAAAGTTTCTGAGGACCCGTTAATCATTAAGTATTTCGGTGCTAATTATCTGATTTCAAAGCAAATTGTGTCGCTTCAAAACGACCGTGGAACTTCGTACCAACTTTACATTGCCATTCAAGACCAACTTGCTACGGCTTACAGCGAAGTAAGAGATGAAGTAGCTATGAACCAGTTTGGGAAGAAGTACAAGGAACTGAAAGAGAGCAAAAGCAAGGTCGATAATGAAAAGGCCAAAGCCGTTAGAAAGTTGATTCCGCAAAGAATTTCGGAAGCTGAACCTAAAGAAATCGGTGGGTAATGCAGATTAGAAAGAAAGGTAAAAAAACGGTTCCGCCAGTATCTACGGCTTCGTTGCCAGATATTGTGTTTATGCTGTTGTTCTTCTTCATGGTAACAACTGTGATGCGAGAGACTTCGTTGAAAGTGACTCACGTTATTCCAAAGGCGAAAGAAGTAGCCAAATTGGAGCGTAAATCATTAGTAGCCTACATTCACATTGGCCCACCCTTGAAGCCACTACAGTCAATCATGGGAACGGAGCCACGAATCCAACTGGATGACGCGTTCGCTATGCCATCAGACATTGCAACGTTTGTTGAATCAGTGAAGGCAGAAACAAACGAAGCGGAAGTTCCATTGCTTACATATTCGCTTAAAGTGGATGTAAAAACGAAAATGGGAATTGTGGTAGATGTGAAGCAGGAACTTAGAAAGGCGAATGCGTTGAAGATTAACTACTCAACCAGCAAAATCATTGATAAGGCAACAACGCTATAGTTGTCGTCTAAATCGAATACTTTAAAGGAGCCAATTGGCTCCTTTTTTTGTTTTCAGACCTAACAGGTTTTTGAAACCTGTTAGGTCTTTTAGTCCATAGAACTCCGTGATTCCGATTCCCGATGCTCCTTAAACAGATAAAGCAGCATCAAGCAGAAAATCAATGAGAATGCGGCAATGGTTGGGTTGTCCATTCCTGCGTTTTCTAATTTCGTGTCAATCAAGTTATGCTGAATACCGTAAGCCATTCCAACTGCCAAAGCATTGTTTGTGAAATGTGCAATAATCGGATACCAAAGATTCCCACTCCAATAGAAAAGGTAGCCCATAGCCACTCCCATTAACATACGCGGTACGAAACCAAGAAACTGCATATGAACCGCACTGAACAAAATGGCAGCAAACCAAATAGCTAAATGAGGATTCATCATCTTTTGTAATCCTCGCTGCATAATGCCACGAAAAATCAACTCCTCTCCAACTGCTGGCAGAAGCCCAATCATTATCAGATTGAGGATTAGGAAACCAGCATTCGGCATGTCCAGAAACAGCTTGGTCACTTCTCCGGCTTGTAATTCCTTTCCTTCCAGCCAATCACCTAAAAATGTGGGTAAGTCCCAGGTAGCATTCCATTCCGCCAAATAGTTAACGAATGGAAAAGCCACCATGAAGAACACAATACTAATCATCACCGATTGCCTTATCGGACTTTGAAAAAGTCCCTTTACGGTTCCCCAAGAAGATGAAATCCAGAGATAGACGATAGCAGGAACGATAAGCATACCAATACCTTGAAGTAACTGCATCGTGCGTAGCGCAGGCATCAGTTCAGGATTGGTCATATCGTCTAAAAGCATTGGCTGAGAAAGAAGCGGAACGCCAAGAAACAACTGTGAAATCACAAACCCGATGAAAGAAAAAACAGATGCGCCCGTAAAGATTAGCAGCAGAAAAAACAAAACTCCATTTAGCGGAGAACGTTGTACATAAGCTCTGAGGGAATCGGTCAAACTGAGAATAAGTAAATTTGCAGCCGTTTTTAAAATGAAGTTGTCAAAAGTCAGATTCGCAGGTTAAAAAATGGTTCTTTTTCCACACAACTTCGATGGCAAAGATAGGTGATATAGATGTTGGGAAATTCCCGTTGTTGCTTGCTCCGATGGAGGATGTGAGCGACCCGCCTTTCCGTGCGGTTTGCAAGGAAAATGGTGCGGATGTGATGTACACCGAGTTCATCTCTGCCGAGGGCTTGATTAGAGATGCCGCCAAAAGCGTTCAGAAATTGGACATTTTTGAATATGAACGACCAATTGGCATTCAAATATTTGGTGGCAATATCGAATCCATGAAGGAATCGGCAGAAATTGCCACGGCAGCAAAACCAGACATCATCGACATTAACTATGGCTGTCCTGTAAAGAAAGTGACCTGCAAAGGTGCTGGCGCGGGAATTCTGAAGGATATTCCGAAAATGGTGGAAATGACTGCCGAGATTGTCAAAAGCACACACCTCCCTGTTACCGTTAAAACCCGTTTAGGGTGGGACACCGAAAGCATGTATGTGGAAGAAGTCACAGAACGCTTGCAAGACGTTGGCGTAAAGGCTATCAGCATACACGGAAGAACACGCGTACAGATGTATAAAGGTGAAGCCGATTGGACCTTGATTGGAAACATTAAGAACAATCCGCGCATTCATATTCCTGTTTTTGGTAATGGCGATGTAAACAGCCCAGAAAAGGCAAAGCTTATGCGTGACCAATATGGAGTTGATGGCATCATGATCGGAAGAGCAAGCATTGGTTATCCGTGGATTTTCAATGAGGTGAAACACTTTCTCAGAACGGGTGAATATCTAGCACCGCCAACTATCGACCAACGAGTTGACACCTGCCTGAAGCATTTTGAATTCTCGTTGAAATGGAAAGGAGATAAACTCGGAAACGTGGAAATGCGCAGGCATTACTCCCATTATTTTAAAGGCTATTACGGATTCAAACCGTTCAGGATGCAATTGGTCACTTCAAACGACAACGACCAAATCAAGCAACTATTGGAAGATATTCGTCATTATTACCGTCAATTGGAGGTTTCCCTGTCGTAAATCCAATTCTTGTCGCTATCAAGATGATTCCACAATACTTTACTTAGGTATATTTGACTTTTCCGTAAAAACAAACGTATGAGGAAACTGATACAATCGAAGTTTCATTTTATTATCACTTCCGCGCTAAGCCTATTTCTTATAGTCGGTGTAGCGCAAGCGCAAGAATTGAGTGGAACCATCACCGACTCTGAAAGTGGCGAGCCTCTTTTTGGAGCAAGCATTGTCCTTACCGGAACAGCCGTTGGAGCTACAACAGATTTTGACGGAAAGTTCAAATTCAATGTTGGGAAACAGCCTCCGTTTCAAGTTTCCGTTTCTTATATCGGTTATCTAAAGCAAGATATTGAAGTAACATCACTAGCTGCGTTGGAGGTTAAACTGACAACCGATGCCGTAATGCTGGAAGGTGTTGTGGTTACAGACACCCGCGTTTCCGAAAAGCAAAAAGAATCTGCCCTTACTGTTGAAAGTATGGACATCATTGCCATAAAGGAAACGCCCGCAGCCAACTTCTACGATGGATTGGGAAATTTGAAAGGCGTTGATCTTACTGCTGCAAGTATTGGCTTTAAGGTTATCAATACGCGTGGTTTTAACAGTACATCACCTGTACGTTCGCTTCAAGTAATTGATGGGGTTGACAACCAATCTCCAGGTTTGAATTTTAGCTTGGGAAACTTCCTAGGAGCTTCTGAACTGGACGTTCTAAAAGTGGACATCGTGCAAGGTGCGAGTTCTGCATTTTATGGGCCAAATGCCTTTAACGGTGTGATTGATATGAAGACGAAAAGTCCATTCATCAAACCGGGGCTTGAAGCACAAGTAAAAATTGGTGAGCGAAACTTGGCTGAAGCAGCCGTGCGCTTGGCGCAAGTTTTCAAAAACAAAGATGGAGAAGACAAATTCGCATACAAGGTTAACTTGTTCTATCTGCAAGCCAATGATTGGGTTGCAGATAATATCGACCCAATCTATGATTTGGGTACCCCAGCTAGTAACCCCGGAGGCTATGATGCGGTGAATAGATATGGTGATGAAGACTTGGCGGGAGGAAATGATTATTCCACGCAGATTGCAAACTACCCAGGATTGGGAATTTTCTACCGAAGAGGATACATGGAGCAGGATTTGGTAGACTACAACACTCGGAATTTCAAAGCAAATTTGGCGGCTCATTACAAGATTAAGCAAGACCTTGAACTTATCTACTCATTCAATTTCGGGTCGGGAACAACCGTTTATCAAGGAGAGAACCGCTTTTCCTTAAAGAATATGCTTTTCTTCCAAAACAGGATTGAAATTGCGAAGCGTGATAAATGGTTTGTTCGAGCATACTCAACCAATGAAGATGCTGGTGATTCGTACGATGCTGTGGTTACCGCCTTTAAATTGCTGAATAATCAGCGCACACTGGAAAATTACAATACTGCTTACGCTAATTATTGGGTGCAAAATATACGACCAGATGTTCGAGCCCTACTTGCTGATAACGGTGTAATTTTCGTTCCACCATCTCAAGGAGGCAATGGATGGGACACGGATGCGATTCAGGCAGTGTTAGCCGATAATCCTGAATTGGTGACTGGGTGGCAAGAGGAAACGACCAACGCACTTGCTGGTTCCGCCCTTCAAGGATACCCAAGCCCCGGAACTGAAACGTTTAATCGGCTGTTTAACGAGATAACATCCACGGTTTATACGGACAACAGTTTAAAAGGAGGAGGGTCACGTTTTTATGATAAGTCTGCACTGTACCATCTGCATGGAGAATATAAACTTGACCCAGAAGTGAATGGGACGAAACTTGGAAAGTTCACATTTGGGGCAAATGGTCGTTTGTACGCACCAAATTCTAGAGGAACCATCTTTGACGAGCTGCGCATCAAAGAGAGTCGCGTAACCGTTTTTGATTCGATTGCAGGTCAGCAGGTTGCTAGAGACTCTGCTGTTTTCGACACCAGCTATCGAAAAATATTCAACTGGGAACTTGGTGTTTATGCTGGATGGGAGCGAAAATTCTTCAACGAAAAGCTAAAAGTGAGCTTTGCCGCTCGTATAGACAAGAACCAAAACTTCCCGTTCTTAGTTTCTCCAGCTCTATCCTTGGTTTATCTTCCAAGCAAAGACCATACAATTCGCGCAGGTTTTTCCTCTGCCATTCGTAATCCAACGCTTGCAGATCAATACCTTAACTATGATGTTGGAAGGGCAATCCTGGTTGGTAATCTAAATGGGTACAATGATTTAATTGACGTTGAATCCTTTATTGATTACTTGAATGGCGGAAGACAAGACTCGTTGCTGCAATATTTTGATGTGGCACCTATCGTTCCCGAAAAGGTAAAAACAGTCGAACTAGGATACCGAGGGTTCTTCTTCGGTCATCTTTATGTAGATGTATCGCATTACCTCAGTGTTTATGACGATTTTATTGGTTATGAACTAGGAGTGGATTCTAAATTCGACACCCTGGGCCAACCACTAGGCACACAGGTTTATCGCGTTTCGGCCAATAGCTCTACGCAGGTCATTACTGCTGGCTCGGCAATTGGGCTTACTTATTATTTCAAAAACAAGTACACAGTTACTGGAAATTATTCATGGAATCGTCTGTTTAAAACTGATGTAAACGATCCAATTATTCCAGCCTTCAATACTCCAGAGCACAAGTTCAACTTAGGTTTGTCCGCGCGCGATTTAGGAAGACCCAAGCTTGGTCACTTCGGATTTAGCATGAACTACAAATGGATTCAAGGGTTCATTTTCGAGGGTTCTCCCCAATTTACAGGCCTTGTGCCAACCTACGATATGTTTGATGCACAAGTGAACTACCGCATTCCAAGCAATCTTATCACCTTCAAACTTGGGGTATCCAATCTATTTGGCATCCAACCTTTCTTTGATGATGGCAATGTTGGCGAGCGGTTTGGTAATGCATTCAATAATGCTAGGTCTCAAGTATATGGTGGCCCCAGAGTTGGTCGTTTGGCATACCTATCTATTCTGTTCGAATGGAACTAATCTTTTACTAACTTTAAACTTTAAACCCTAGTTAAACTAAAAACTGCCATGAAAAAATTATTACTCTCTTTATTAATAACTGGCCTCAGTGCTAGCTTTGCTACGGCACAATGGAACCGGTATCTTGACGAAGTTTACTCCGATGTTACGGTGACTAACGATGTGGAATACGGCACCAATTGGAGCTTCCTTTTTCCAAACCCATTGCCTGGCTTTTCGTTAAAAACCGATGTATATGAGCCAACTGGAGATAATGAAACGGATCGCGCAGTTGTAATTGTTTTGCATACAGGGAATTTCCTTCCTAGATATTTGAACAGAAGCCCTTCTGGAGATAAATCAGACAGTTCTATTGTGGTCTCTTCAGAGTTGTTTGCCAAAAGAGGTTACGTGGCGTTTGCGCCAAACTATCGTATGGGTTGGGATGCTGCCAACGTTGACCAGACTTACGGAGCTGACATTAGAAGAGGTACATTAATTAGCGCGGTTTACAGAGCGTTGGGCGATGTTAGATCGCTTGTTCGGTACATTAGAAAAACCGTAGCAGAAGATGGTAACCCATACGGAGTAAATCCGGACAATATCATTGTTTACGGACATGGTTCTGGTGGTTATGTTTCGCTAGCATACGGTTCTCTTGACAGAATTGAGGAGTTAGAAGATGAGCTTAGTGGAAAATGGTTGAGCACAACAACAACTCCTAACGGTGCTTTCACCTTAAACGAATTGTTTGTAAATACTGAAGTCGATGGTAACATTGATGGATTTGGCGGAACGAATAACGACACTAACCACTTTGGTTATTCAAGTGACGTTCTTGCATGTGTTAACGTTGGTGGTGCATTGGGAGATTCTGCATGGATAGAAGTTGGTGAACCCCCAATTATCTCATTCCATGTTCCGGATGATGGATTTGCACCATTTATTCAAGGTCTTGTAATCGTTCCAACCACACAAGAAGTGGTAGTTGACGTTGTAGGGAGTCGTTGGGCTAGTGGCAAAGTGAACGAACTTGGTAATAACGATGCATTGTATGGTTCAAATCCTTATACCGACCCTTATACGATAAGAGCAAATGCAGCCTTGTCTGGTAGTCACCTTGCATACAGCAACCAAGAGGAACTTCTTAATCTTAACCCAGAAGAATACAAAGGTCTTTTCCCTTTCATCGTCCCATCCATTGCTCCATACCCATTTGAAGAATCTTCACCTTGGGATTGGTGGGATGAACAAGTTGTTCTTGCCAATGCTGCACCTTTGGTAGGTGGAGCTGTGGAAGCACAAGCTTTATATGACGGAAGTATTGCTGGAAGTCCTGGCATGTCAGCTGCTAGAGGTCGTGCTTATTTGGATTCTATTCAAGGTTTTCTTGCGCCTAGACTACGTCAGCTTCTTATGCAAGACGTAAGTGTAGAAGAAAATGATTTTGTAAGCAGCAATTTGTTTGTTTACCCTAATCCTGCTAACGATTATTTGGTTGTAAAGTCTAACAAAGGAATCAGAGTTACTGATGTTGAGATTTATGACATTACTGGTAAAATGGTAAGAACTGAAAATGGTCTTAACAAATTGAGCCATCAGATTAATGGAATTAACCAATTGCCTTCAGGTCTTTACTTGGTTAAGGTTACAACCGATCAGGGCCTTGTTACACGTAAGGTATTTGTTGATTAACAATTAGCCGATTATTTCAAAAACCCTGCTGTGCAATAGCGCAGCAGGGTTTTTTATTTTGCAGAGGTTTAAATGCACTTCCCTCCTTTCATAGTCAAATGGGTTCCTTACGGGCTAATCTTACTGGTATATGCTTGTGGCGCCAACCTAGATATTATGGAGGTGGATGCAGCTCAGTACGCCAGCATCTCTCTGGAGATGCTCAAATCTGGCGAGTATTTGCAAGTATTAGACAGATTTGAAGATTACCTAGATAAACCTCCGCTGCTTTTCTGGCTTTCGTCACTCAGCATGAAGTTGTTCGGAATCGGTTCTTGGCAATACAAACTTCCTTCTATTCTGTTCAGTACCCTTGGTGTAGTAAGCACCTACAAGCTAGGTAAGAGATTGTATTCCGAAGAAATTGGCAGACACGCTTCTTGGATACTCGGCAGTTCTCTGGCCGTGGTAATGATTAGTAATGACATTAAAACCGATACAATCCTTGTTTCTGCTATTGTGTTCTCTATTTGGATGTTGGTCAGCTACCTCGAAACCAAAGAATGGAAGTTTCTGATTGGCTCTTCCGTTGGTATTGCCATTGCCATGCTCACCAAAGGGCCCATTGGCCTGATGATGCCAACACTGGCAATTGGTGGTCATGTACTACTCAAACGGCAATGGAAACTTCTGTTTGACTGGCGATGGGGAATTCTTTTGTTTCTGGTTGGCCTCATGCTCATTCCAATGTGCATAGGTCTTTATAAACAATATGGAAAGGAAGGTCTCGAATTCTATTTTTGGACCCAGAGCTTTGGACGACTTACCGGTGAGAACGAATGGCGGAACGATGCTTCTCCTTTCTACTTTACCCATATTTTCCTCTGGTCTTTTCTCCCGTGGACTTTACTGGGTATTATGGGTGTTTATTCTGAACTCAAAAACCTAAGAAAGGGCATTTCTAATCCTAATACCGAGCTTTACCTCATAAGCGGAATAGTGTTGGTGTGGGTTGCTCTGTCGCTTTCAAAATTCAAGCTTCCTCATTACATATTTGTGGTTTACCCACTTATCGCCATTCTTGCAGCCAAATTTGTTCATGGATTGCAGCAATATGCACGTTGGAGTTGGATTCAGCTTACTCTCGGCATAGCGGCTTGTCTGACTATGAGCGGGCTTCTCGTTTATGTCTTTCCAAAAGGAGGTTGGCTAATGCCTATTCTTCTTGTGCTTATTTCTGTACTGGCCATCATGTACTTTCTAATGTCCTACAGAACCAACCAAATTCTTATTCCGTCTTTCCTTATTAGCATTGGAATTGGTCTTGGAATGAACCTTCACTTTTATCCTCAACTCCTACCCTACCAAGCCAATTCCCAAGTCGGAAAATGGATTGCGGAAAATGGAATTCCTGAAGACAAGTTCTTCGGTTTTTCGACAGGCGGAAGAGCATTGGATTTTTACGCAGGAGGTGTTGTTCCTTGGATACAGAACGTGGAAAGTGCAATTTCAGCTATTGATTCTGGAACAATTGTATATGCAAGCGAATCTCAATATCAAGATTTAATCAATCATGGTGCAAAACCACTTAAGGCTATTTCTTTCGGCAATTTTCAGGTGCAAAAACTTTCTGTTCAGTTCCTCAATCCAACCTCACGAGAAGCAGTTTTGAAGAAAAACTACTTGCTTTTCTACTAGTACAGCATGGTATGAACAAGAAAAAGCAAGCAGAAAACGAGGCAAAGAGGTTGGCTCTACTACTAAAAAGACAGCGACCTCGTCAGCTTGATTCGCTCATGCAAGAAGCGCACGATAAAGCGTTTTCATGTATTGATTGTTTGGAGTGCGCCAATTGCTGCACCACTACAGGCCCTTTGTTAACAGACACAGATATTAAACGCGTTTCTAAGCACCTTAGAGTTAAGGATGTTGATTTTGTCAAAACCTATGTCCGAATTGATGCAGATGGAGACCAGGTTTTCAAGTCAATGCCTTGCCCATTTTTAGGTGCAGCCAACTACTGTTCTATTTATGAGCACAGACCAAAAGCTTGCAGGGATTACCCACATACAGACCGTGTCAAACAGCATCAGTTGTTAGACCTTCATATTCAGAATAAGGAAATCTGCCCAGCAGTTGAGCAAGTTTTGAAAGAAGTTTCTGATAAAATTATGCCCCAAGGTTAACCCTTATTTTAGAAAATCAGGAAAAAGAACACTTGACAAATAGCCGCCTCAACTTACCATTCATCTCCCTTTTGTGAACCGTAATGGTTGGTGTTAATCCGTTAAGCACTTCTGGCGAGAATGCCCGACAATGCACTTTTTTTATGTATCCCACTTTTCTTCCTGTACCCGATAAAACCGCTACAGCTTCAGGGTCGAATTCATTATCGGTCTCATTTTCAAACGTCAGGCCATCATTCTCTTTAACCTCATCTTTACCAAGGTTCAGGTGCGTTTGTCCTGCAAGATCAGTAATAAAGGTCAGGCCAGAATGAACATTGAAATCTGCTAGAAATTCATATCTGTCATTGGTTAACCATGCCTGCGTAAGTGCTATTAAATCAAATGCATCATGGTCATCATCGTTGGCAGCCCAAAACTTAAGGTAGTCTATACGGTCACTTCTTTCAGGATCTACGAGACGTCTAGATATTAGGGGAAGTACATTTTGATAGCGCTCTTCTAAGTTGGGGAATGCGGTCATTGGACGGAAACCTGTTTCAAAGGCTTTGCGAATATTGTCAACTAGATAATTGAAAGTAGCACTGCCATCATTGGTTCGTTGAAAAACACCAACAATAAATCGTCTTTCTCCAGCGGCTCTACGCCATGAAAGAAAAATACGGTCGGCTATTTTTTGAGAACTCATAATGTGGGTAAAGATGCTCTTAATTCGTTTAGTTTTTGGGAGCGCCAAGCTAGTAAACGTTCAATGAATTCTTTTCGTTCAGATGTTAACACAAATTTAGAATTCGCATGGTCATAATCCTTATCTATTTGCTTCAATAAGTATGTGATTCTTTTGGTGCTGTAGTTGTTAGTGATTGAGCTGATTGCATCTTCCACAATTCCAGCGTTTTCTGAAGCTATTTGTTGTAACAAATCAAAGTGGCGCAGTTTTGCTCCATGCCAACGCACGTGAGACTGAGCTTTGGATCCGGAAACGTACCGCTCCATTTTAGCGTCATTCTCCAAGTGATTTCTAATTCCACTTTCAAGTAGATTGTGTCCTAAGCTGGTGCCGTTATCATACATTGGAGACAGCCTTCTAAACTCCTCATACCCAAAGGGCTTTCCGTCAAAACTGAGGTTTGGAATTGTCTTGTAAACCCCAGTTCCCTTATACTTTTCCATTCCAAGAAAAAAATTTCCCTGAGAAGAAATAATCGCCCAGTTCTCCTGATGCCTGTCTCTGTTGCCAATGAGTGCATCGAAGACGAGCATCTTATGAAATTGTAAAACATCCGCTTCTGAAAGTTTTTCGTCTTCCAAAACTTTCAGAATGCTATGATAGTTATGGTCAGTTCCTTTGTCAACATCAAAGCTTGGGTTTTCAAGCAAAAGAAACTCTTGACCGTGTTTAAACTCTTCATTGGGTTTGTGCAAGAGTCGAGAAAGACAGCCCCAAAGGTCTTCCTTATTGGAGTAGTTACGACTTACTGCAGGGTCATAAGTAGCACATGGAATATTAAACATTGCTGCTAGCCTGCTAGCAATTACCTCACTCCAAAATTCCCAAGGGTAATTTTTGTCAGATTGCTTGAAGTAGTGATACTTTCCTGGAGACGCGGGATTTTCATAAACGTCTTTCAAACGCTTCCCATAATGACTTACATGCTGTTTTTCGTCCCAACCAGTTATGTCACGAACAACAACTTTCGGATAGCGATAAAAACTCACAGTCCAAGCAAAACTTCCTCCCCAGTCTTTCCGCCAAACAACATTGTGGCTGGGTTTTCAAGCATGTTTTTCACTTTAACCAAAAAAGAAACAGACTCTTTTCCATCAATGATTCTGTGATCGTAGCTAAGTGCTAGATACATCATTGGTCTTACAACGATTTCACCGTTTATCACAACCGCTCTATCTACAATATTGTGCATTCCAAGAATAGCACTTTGAGGTGGGTTAAGGATTGGCGTACTCATCATCGAACCAAATACACCACCGTTTGTAATGGTGAAAGTGCCGCCCGTCATTTCATCAACAGAAATTTTTCCATCACGGGCTTTAAGTGCTAACCGCTTAATTTCAGCTTCGATTTCGGCCAGACTCATTTGCTCGGCATTGCGCACAACGGGAACCATTAAGCCTTTTGGAGAACTTACAGCAATACCTATATCGCAGTAATCATGTAAAATCATTTCCTGACCATCAATCATAGCGTTTACCGCTGGCGACTGGTATAATGCTTCGGTCACTGCTTTAGTGAAGAAGCTCATGAATCCAAGGTTCACATCATGATGCTCTGCAAACGCTTTTTTGTACTTGTTCCGAAGATCCATGATTGGCTTCATGTTCACCTCGTTGAACGTGGTAAGCATCGCTGTTTCGTTCTTCACAGATACCAATCGCTCGGCAACTTTTCTGCGAAGCATACTCATCTTCTTTCTTCGCTGTTCTCTGCCACCAGCCCAGCTTTGTCCCGCATCGCCCAGTGCAAACCCAGAAGATAGTGCGCTTAACACATCCTGCTTGGTAATACGTCCATCAACACCAGTTCCTTTTATTTGGTTGGCAGAAACATCGTTTTCGGTCATCAACTTTTTAGCCGCTGGTGATGGAGTTCCAGTTGCATAAGATTCAGCTTTCTTTTCTACTACAGGAGCGGCTTTGGCAGCTGGAGCAGCTGTAGTTTCTTTTACGGGAGCAGGCTCTTTGTTTTCTCCCGCAGATGTTGCTCCTTCTGGAGCTTTTGCATCTGTGTCGATGGTGCAAATAACCCCACCAACAGGCACTGCATCGCCTTCTTCAACTTTCCAAGTAATTATTCCTGCTTTCTCCGCAGGAATAGCCAATGTGGCTTTATCTGAATCTACTTCGCAAATTTCTTCATCTAGGAAAACATAGTCTCCATTTTCTTTCAAGAAAGAAGCAATTTCTACTTCGTTTATCGATTCTCCCGGACTGGGAACTGTGATTTCTACTATTGGCATGCTGTTAATTATATGTTAGGCAATTACTGCAATATCGGCAAACGCTTTCTCTATCAATTGTTGTTGTTCTGCTCTGTGTCTTTGTCCAGAACCAGTTGCAGGTGCACCAGATGCTCGTCTTGCAATGGCTTCTTCAAAATCAACCTGACGCAGTTTGCGAAGAAGGTGAGCATAAGCCCCCATGTTTACTGGTTCTTCTTGTACCCAGTACCATTTGGCCTTTGCATATTTCTTTTGTAAAACGGCAATCTGAGTTCTTGGTAATGGGTCGAGTTGTTCTAGTCTAACTATTGCCACTTCGTCTGTATTCAACGCCTCTTTTTTCTCTAGAAGGTCGTAGTAGATTTTTCCACAGCAAAGAAGTACTCGTTTAACTTTCTTAGCCACCGCAGTTTCATCGTCAATTACTTCTTGGAAACCACCTTCAACTAACTCCGAAACAGATGACGTGCATCTTGGATGACGAAGTAAACTTTTCGGTGTAAACACGACCAATGGCTTTCTAAACTTTCTTTTCATCTGTCTGCGCAGAAGATGGAAGAAGTTGGCAGGCGTTGTACAATTAGCCATAACCATATTATCATCTGCACAAAGCATAAGGAAACGCTCCATTCGTGCACTGCTGTGCTCTGCTCCCATACCTTCATAACCATGCGGAAGGAGCATTACCAGACCATTCATTCCTTTCCACTTCTCTTCGGCCGATGATATGAATTGATCGATAATTATCTGAGCTCCGTTATTGAAATCGCCAAACTGAGCTTCCCATATTGTTAATGCGTTGGGGCAGCCAAAAGCATAGCCATAATCGAATCCGAGAACTGCATATTCGGACAGAAAAGAGTTGTAAATATGGAAGTCGCCTTGCCCTTCTCCAAGATGCTCTAACGGAATGTATTCGGCCTCTGTATCTTCAACTTTAAGTACCGCATGACGGTGGGAGAAGGTGCCACGCTCAACATCTTGCCCAGAAATTCTGACCTCGTGGCCTTCTTTAAGCAAGGTTCCGTAGGCGAGCAGCTCTGCCATTCCCCAATCCAATCTGTCCGTTTCAAAGACCATTTTCTCGCGGTCTTTTAAGATTTTCTTCATCTTCCTAAAAACCTTAAGATCTTCTGGAACGGTGGTCAAAACCCTAGATACAACCTCAATATCCTTTTTAGCAACGCCTGTTTCCAATGACGTTTCAAAGTCTTCTTTATTTGCAAATCGATACCCTTTCCACGTGTCTTCTAAGAACTGCGTAACTGTTGCCTTTTGAATCTGTTTAGCTTCTTCTAAACGCTCTTGCAGCATTTGGTTGAATTCCTTTTCAATCCCCTTTACCAAATCTGCACCAACAAGTCCTGACGAAGTCAGTTTATCAGCATAAATGCGAAGTGGACTCGGGTGTTTTGCGATTATATCATAAAGTTTTGGCTGTGTAAAACGGGGTTCATCTCCCTCATTATGGCCGTATTTTCTATAGCAAAGCAGGTCAACAAAAACATCGCTTTTAAACGTTTGACGGAATTGCATAGCCAATTTCATGGTATGTGAAACCGCCTCTGGATCATCTCCGTTTACGTGAAAAACTGGGCATAACGTTGTTTTGGCAACATCGGTACAATACACGCTCGATCTACCATCAATATAGTTGGTTGTAAAGCCGACCTGATTGTTGATGACAATATGAATTGTTCCGCCAGTTTTATAGCCATCCAACTTGGCCATTTGAACCATTTCGTACACAACTCCTTGGCCCGCAATGGCTGCATCTCCATGAATAATAATTGGGCACAACCTGCTGTTGTCACCCTCAAACTTTCGGTCGATTTTAGCTCTTGAAATACCTGCAACTACGGGGCCAACGGCTTCCAGATGGGATGGGTTAGGACAAAGATTCATCTTCACTTCCTTGCCATTATCGCAGGTCATGTACGATGTATAGCCCATGTGATATTTCACATCGCCTTCTACATCAGCATCTTCGTAATCTTTCCCCTCAAATTCAGAGAAAATCTCTTTATATGTCTTATTGAGAATGTTGGCCAAAATGTTTAATCGACCTCTATGCGCCATTCCAATTACAAACTCTTCAATACCCAAATTGGACCCTTCTTCAACAACCATGTCCAAGGCTGGAATAAGAGACTCCGCGCCCTCTAAAGAGAAGCGTTTTTGACCTGTAAATTTCTTCCCAAGAAATTGCTCAAAAACAACCGCTTCGCTCAGTTTTCGAAGCACTTGCTTCTTCTCGTCAATTGAAAAATCAGGTTGATTACGATTCTTTTCAAGTCTGGTTTGCAACCAAGAAACGATTTCTGGTTGACGGATGTATCTATACTCCACGCCAATGCTTTGGCAATAAGTTGCTTCCAAATGCGCAACGATATCCTTTAGCTTGGCCGGGCCGATACCAATCATTTCTCCAGCCCGGAAAGTGGTTTCTAAATCATCTTGACTCAAGTCGAAGTTTTCGATAGCCAACGTAGGCGTGTACTTCCTTCTAACCCGAACCGGATTTGTATTCGTAAATAGGTGTCCGCTTTTCCGATAATTGTTGACGAGATTAATCACGTCAAACTCTTTCTTCACATTTGCGGGGATTCCGAAGTTTGCATCATCCTGATCGTAGAGCTGTTCGGCAAAATCGAAACCAGCAAAGAACTGCTGCCAGTCTTCAGCAACGGATTCGGGGTCTGATTTGTAAGATTGGTAAAGATGTTCCACCGTGGAAACATCCATGTTTGAGAGGTATGAGAACTTATCCATTTAATCGAGGATGGTGCCTGTGTGTTAAGTTTCGGCAAAGATAGGATTATCGCTATGCGTAATGGTCGGGAAATGAACTAGTGTGCGCATTTTAAAGGCCACGCGCTGAGGTTATGAATTTTACCCAAAAATTATCTTGCTTGCTCAGTTTGGTCATGTTTTCCGCAAGTAGCCGTTTGCTTCCCTGACGAAGGAAGGGTCTCTGTTTTTTTCCTGTGATGAACTCGTTAAACGGTCAGTTCCACTTTTTGATTTCTTCTTTCAGGTCTTCTATGCAGATGGCATTATCAAACTCATTCCCCTCACCAAAAAATCATCCTTCAAGCACGCCAATTCCATATTCTGATGTTTGGTGAACAGCACCAGTTCTTGGTTTGTTGATGGTGGTTGGAAAACATTTAATTCCAGTTCTGAAAAGCTAAACCCTTCAGTTTCAAACCTTCCCATACTTCCTGTTCCGTAAATAATCTCAACAATTACGGTCGGTCCAATTGTAGCAACAGGAAACTCCATGCAACTGCTTCGGACCAATGGAAACAGCAGATCGGCATTCAGAAGTTCTTCCATCAAGAATTTTCTTTTCCGTTTCCCAAAACTTCTCACTTCCAAAAACGAACGTCCGTCCATGAGCAACCCTCGGTATTCTGAAATAACTGTGGCATTATCCAAGACGTTTCTAACCTCGGTTTTCCAGCGGAAGGCCGGGTCGAACCAAGCGGTGCAGAGTTCTTCGCCATACTTTATGGCTGCTTCATTCAGGAATTCCAGTTCAGAGTTTGACAAAGAACAGATGCGCAGCAGAGCACCATTGCCTCGCAACTCCAAAATGGTGGGATTTGCCATGGTTCAAATTTCAACCATTATCCCGACAGCATCTGTCGTTTTCAATGTTGATGTTTATGCTGAAGCGATTGTCGGGACTTCTTGCTGGATATGAATGGTGTTGATGACTTACATTTGAACAAATGGAACAAACGATAAAGAATGCTGAAGTGCTGCTCCAACAGGTTTCAGCCCTGAATAAAAAGCATAAGGAGATTGCCAGAATAACTGGTAGAAAATTCAATGTTTTCTCCATTTTGGGAGTAGAAAGTAGAGAGACCAGTACACATTCTGCATTCTTAGTTGAACTCTTAAACCCCAAGGGGTCTCATGGACAAGGGCCACTGTTTCTAAAGCTGTTTATGAGGATGTTGGAAGAGAAAGACCCTGCATCAAATGAGGGAAATGAGTATTCTAAGATGAATGTTCCAAGTAGTGACAAGATAAAATCTATCAACGTTGAGAAAGAAACATATTTAGGACGCATTGATAAGGATAAAACAAAAGGAGGTCGGGCAGATATCGTAATTCGAACTTCTGAAGGAACAATATGTGTCGAAAACAAAATCTACGCTATTGACCAAAAGAATCAGCTCGTACGATATCACAAGCATTACGTTGAGGGAAAAACGGGTGGCCTTCTTCTCTATCTTACACTATTTGGGAGTGAGCCATCAAAAGAGAGCATAGAAGGAGCAGAAGGCGATGATCCGCTTAAAGCGGGCGAGCATTTCTTTACCATTTCATACGCAGAGGATATTCTTGAATGGCTGGTAAAATGCCAAGCGCAAAGCATTGATGTTCCAACCGTAAGAGAGGCAATTGGACAATATATTTACCTTATTAAAAAACTAACGCGACAAAGCATGAATGACATAGAGCGTGATGAGTTTATTGAACTAATTACAAGAAATAAAAATGCAGATGCAGTTCTTAACATAAACGATGGACTACAAAGTTTTGTCAAAAAGATAAAATCGAGATTGGTCTATACGCGAAAAGATTTAATTAATCGGGAGTGGGATTGCTATAAGTCTAGTGAAATTTGGGACAAAACAGACCAAGTTAAAAAATTGCAATCTGTTCTCGTAATCAGTTTAAATCCAATAGTGAATATTTTGGGTGTTCAAATAAAGGTGAGACTTTCTCCACGCGGATGGAGTATAGAACTTTGGAATGCCCAAAACATTCAAATCGAAAATTTTGAGGAGAAGATCAAAAGTTATTTTATCTACAAACGTCTTTCGTATGAAACCGAAAGCTCTGATGTCTTGGATGTAGTGAAAGATCTTACGGACGATTTGAAACCAATTAACCCTTAAATCGCAATCCTACCAGTCTATTCTCCAACTCCCTTTCCTGCTCCCGAATTTCCTCAGCCAGATTATACTTCTGAGTCTTTACCACTTCATTCTTAAAAGCAACAACTTCCTTTTTCTTCTTTTCGAGGCCTATGATCAGCGCATGTCTGATATGCCACTTGAGCCTTTCGAATGAACCCTTGTCCAAAGCTCGCTGGCCTGTTAGCATACTACTGAAGAAAACCGGGATCCCCTCCCAACGATAGGTGCCAATTTCGTTATCGAACACGAATTCGTAGTTCATCCAAGCATTCTTTTCTCCGTTTCTATCAAACCCAAGAAGTGTTCTTGCTAATGTGTTGTTCACCACAATAATCTCTGCCTTTGATTCACGGATAATGCTATCCGAAACTTGCAGTTGCCGCCAAATAAAATCGATTCCTGAATCGGTTCTTAAAATTTCATGAATCCTCCTTTGGTTGGTTTCCCTAAAAAACAGCAGATCAAAATGTGTCCAAGGTGTTCTGCAGTATTCAGCTATTTCCTGAAACTTCTTGAAATACGGATGTCCATTATCGTTCTGCAGCAGTTCGTAATCTTCAATTTCCTTGTGGTTTTCATTGGATTTGGAAGGATTGATGCCAATAAACAGGATGCTTTCTTTCCGTATGCTACTTGGGTAAACGAACGTTTGCGGAAACGATCGGAATTGAGATTCAGCAAGTAGTTCGCGCAGCAATGGTTCAACTGTCTCTTTCAATGAAATGGATTCTGAGTTTATCATGTTTCTAAAGTTTACTGGCAAATTTGGATATTCATCCCGACAACCAATGTCGCTATCTCTCCTAGCTTTGCAGCATGGCCTATTCCAGAATTTACAACAGACACGGTTACATCCTCGATTTCATCAAACGGAACAACCGCCCGACCACACAGCATATTGTGAATTTTCTGCACAGCTTGGGCGAAGGCGTGGATGAACGCACGGTGCAACGCGACATCAAAACCATTGAAAACGAACTGGATTATGTGATAGAGCGGAAAGGCTCGCACCCGAACAGGTGGTATGAAATTGTGGAAGAGCCGGAAGAGAAAACGCTCGTGAGCCGTTATTTGGAACATGCTGGCCTTGCCGAAATGCTGCAGAAGGAAGCTGCTTATGGGAAGAAAGGTAGAAAAGCGGTTTTTCTGGATGATACGCAAATTACCCACGGATTGGAACATATTTCGCCCATATTGTCTGCCATCCGTTCCAATAGGAAGGTGGAAATAGAGCATCAAAAATTTGGGGCTGATGCGACAACAAGAAAAGTGAGTCCGCTTTTTCTCAAGCAGTTCAAGCATCGGTGGTACCTCACAGCAAGAGAAGAACAGACTGGAAACGTGAAGAGTTTTGGCCTTGACCGTATTCTGAGAGTAATAGTGCTGAACGATGCTTTCACGTTCAGAAAGGAGGATGACCACGATGCCATGTTCTCACACGTTATCGGTCTTTACGATAATGAAGAAGAGCCACAGCAAATCCGTTTCTGGTCTGAAGCGAACCATGCGGGCTATCTGCGCTCCGTGAAGATCCATCACTCACAGAAAGAAATAGGGGAAATGGATGGTGGAATCGTGTTCGAGGTGGATGTTGTTCCCAATTACGAGTTCTTTCAGCAAATGCTGATGATGGAGGCGAAGGTGAAAATACTAAGCCCCGAATCGGTTATTGACAGGATGAGAGGGATGCTCAGTCGCATCCAAAATCTTTATCAACCCTGACAGGGTTCAGAACCCTGTCAGGGTTTTCCGGGTCTGTGTCTCAATTTCGGCTTCTCAAAAAAGCCGATGTGTCTTTTCGGCAAATGATCAAAAAGCTGCAGAACCTGAGCGTATCTCGCTGAATCGGTGGCAGCACCTTTCCGTATATTTGTGACCATTGACGAAACAGCAGACCGATGATAAGCATAACAGAGAAAAAGTTCCTGTCTGCACCCGAAAAGGTGATTGAGCAGATGCAGCTGTCAAATGAGATAGTGAACATAGTCTCAGACAAGGCGGGCTATGTTATAATTGACGCGGAAGAATGGCGCAACATCCGTGAGACAATCTACCTTAACAGCATAAATGGGCTGAGCGCTTCAATTCTCAGATCCTCAAAAGAGCCTTTGGACGGGTCAACCCCTTTAGATGAGCTGGAGTGGTAACGTATGAAGTTGTTCTCTCCAAACAAGCGGTAAAGGATGCTAAAAAGATTGCTGCTGCCGGATTAAGGCCCAAAGTAGAGAAGCTGTTGGGCGTGATCGGTAAAGACCCGTTCACATTCCCACCTCATTACGAAAAACTTGTTGGAAATTTACAGGGGTTCTACTCGAGACGGATCAATATCCAGCATCGCCTTGTATATGAAGTATTTGAGAAGGAAAGAATTGTGCGTGTACTGCGAATGTGGACACATTATGATTGAAGCCCCATGACCCTGTCAGGGCTGTTTTTGCAGCGACAGCAGGTGTCGGCACTGCGTCTCAATTTCGGTTTCAGAAAAAAGAAATTGAATGAGAGGCAAGGGCATATTCATAGGAATTCCGAGCATTGACCAGGCCATAGGAGGTTTCAGTTCCAATGAATTGATTGTTGTTGGAGGACGGCCTGCCATGGGATGCACAGCTTTTGGCCTGACAACCATGCTCAACGCCAACCAACAGGTGTCATGCCTCTACATTTCGCTGTGGGAAACAGTCGATAAATTGGAAGACCGCGTTCGCCAAGCTGTGAAAACGCTGGGCTCGAATCTAAATGTTGAAATGAGCAGAAGAATATCCAATATGATATCCATTAAGGGCAGCGGGGTTTCGCATGTTGTGCTGCATGGTGAGTTTACGGATACGCTGCACATCTGCGAGATCATCGGGTCTTTTGTACAAGCTTACAAGTTCGGGCTGGTGATAATTGATGGCCTTGACAAATTCGGTGTTTCCTATTCACTTTTCAGTAAGGAGAAAAAATATCAGAGGAGTTTTCGGCAGCTGAAGGTATTAGCGTAATGCTTGGATACGCCCGTTATGCTGCTTAATTCAAAATGCTTATCCGCAACTTTCCCCAATTATCGAATAAATTGCTCCTAACAGACATAAAATAGCCACAGAAACACAACTTGTCCCGATCTTTTCGGGAGAAGGCACAGAAATTTTCACAGAGGATTTTCTGCACTTCTTTTTTCTGTGAACAGCTCTGTGTTCTCTGTGTTTCTGTGGCTAAAAACATGTTGATCTGTTACATTAAAATCTGAAATTTCCGTTTATGACCAGGCTATTGGGGAAAGTTGCGGATAAGCATATAATTCTATTCATCGCAGAGTGGAAGACCCGAAGTCAGGTTGCTATTATCAATACGCAGCACGCGAAAAGGTAGCAGATTGGATTATTACGATTCACCGTTGGGGCTATTACGGGGAGGAATATGACAACGCAGACCAGCTGGTTTCTGAAAACGAAACCATGATAAGCATTTGCAAAAGCAAGCGGCAGGTGAGAGAATACGATATTAGATTACTTTTAGTGGATCGGGTATTTTTAAAAAAGAGCGGACGCGCTACGCGTAAAAGAGACCGCAATGATTTTTAGTCTTGTCCATATCATCCACAAGCATTACTTTCGCCTCAAATTCTAAAAAGATGAGTGTAGGTATCATTGTAATTTTCGCTTATATGCTTTTGGGCTTTTGGATGTTGGTTTTCCTTGGCATGTGGGTGCCGTTGATGGCAACATTGCTTTTCATGGAGCGCTTTAGCCCAAAAATGGGAGAGAAATTGGCTGCTATGATTACGCCAAGAGACTAAGACTTACAAGAGCGTTTTCACGTTTTCAGGAGGCCGTCCCAAGACGGCCTTTTTTTGTTTCACGACTATTGGCCGCTCAATAAGTTTCGGATATTTCACCATGGCCGCTATCCATTCGTCATCAGAAAGGTCTTTTCCTTTGAAGTTCTCCTTGAAATCGGTCTCGCCTCGTCTCAATAAGTCGTAAGGTTTAATGCCAAGCATGGCAACCAGTTCTTTCAATTCAGCTTTTGAAGGAACATCCGTCAAGTATTCAATGACCTCAGGTTCTACGCCAGCATCCTTGATTAACTGAAGCGTTTGTCTGCTTTTTGAGCATCTTGGATTGTGGTAGATTTTCATGGTTTGAAAGGTATGAGGTGATGAAGATGTGAAGTGATGAAGAAGTGGGGTTATGAAGTTATGACGAGTTTTTTCTATCGATGGATTTGATAAGACCATTGATTAGTGCTGCACATTTTTGCTCTTGTTGATTCAATAATTCTATTCGATTGTTCTCACAGAATTTAAGAAGTACGCAGAGGTCTAAAACCGTATTTACTTCGCTAAGTGAACCTCTTGCGATATGAAGAAAATGTCGGAATTCTTTGTCAGTATTTCTTCCTGCGCCTTCTGCAATATTCAAAGGAACGGAAACAGATGCTCTTTTAAGTTGTGAAGTGACGTTGAACTTTTCATCAGACGGCAATTCTGATGCAAAAATGTAGATGAGTCTTACAAGTTGCATCGCTTCTTGCCAAGCAATCAAGTTCTTATGTGGCCAGTCTTTCTTCATCACTTCACATCTTCATCACTTCATTTCCTTCTCATCTTCATTCCCGAATTGCAGCAGATACCCTTTAATGAACTTGTTCAATTCCCCGTCCATCACGCCTTGAACGTTGGATGTCTCAATTCCTGAACGGAGGTCCTTCACTAATTTATATGGATGAAAAACGTAGTTGCGAATCTGTGCTCCAAATTCCACCTTCATCTTAGAGCCTTCAATCTCGGCACGGGATGCCAAGCGCTTTCTCAATTCAACGTCATACAATTGAGACTTAAGCAATTTCAAAGCAGCTTCGCGGTTTGCTAGCTGAGAACGGCTTTCCGTATTTCGAATAATGATTCCACTCGGAGCATGAGTAACACGAACACCCGTCTCTACCTTATTTACGTTTTGGCCACCCGCTCCACCAGATCGGAACGTGTCCCAAGTAATGTCCGCTGGATTGATCTCGATATTAATGGTGTCGTCCACCACAGGATAAACAAAAACCGAAGCAAACGAAGTGTGTCTTCTAGCATTACTGTCGAACGGGGAAATACGCACCAAGCGATGCACACCGTTCTCTCCTTTAAGGTTTCCGTAAGCGTACTCGCCATCAATTTGCAGCGAACAAGAACGTATTCCAGCGATGTCGTCTTCCTGCAAGTCATTTTCGGTGACCTTGAACCCGTTCTTCTCCGCCCACATGATATACATACGCATGAGCATTCCCGCCCAATCGCAACTTTCTGTTCCGCCTGCTCCGGAGTTGATTTCTAAAACGGCACTCAACTCATCGCCCTCATCGCCCAACATATTCTTGAATTCAAGATCTTCCAAAAGGTCTATAAACACGGTTTCCTGTGCTTCCACTTCAGATGCTTCAGCCTCACCTTCTTTGCAGAATTCGAACAGGACGGTAAGATCCTCCAATGCGGTCTTGGCCTTATCGAACGCCTTGGTCCATTCTTTTTTCGAATTGATCTTCTTTAATAATGCTTCGGCCTTCGTGGGATCATCCCAAAAACCTGGCGAAAGCGTTGTCTGCGTTTCCTCTTCTATCTCGCGCAGTTTGCGGTCAATATCGAGGTAGCCGCGCAGGTCGGTAAGTCGTTTTTTAAGATTATTGAGCTGATCGCTTGTGATCATTGGAATGTTTCGTTGAGGCCGCAAATGTACGATTGGCGGTTCAGTCTGCCTCCGTAGGAGTTTCTATGATCTGTGGAGCGTGGACTGACGACTCAATCGGTCATTCACAAGCGATAATTCAAAGCCCCGTTGCACAACAAAAATGGGCGAACAGGCTCAGTTAGCGACCCTTGAGCCTTCCTCTGCCATTATTATCCGTATCAATCTGAAAAGGATTGGATGCTGTTGCGCGATTGTCCTGAATGTTTGGCATGCCATCGAAATTTTACTGACACATGCCACCTATGCATGTCTGGCCAGATGGGCAATCTCCATTTGTGCTGCAACATGGAGGAGTGTCGTCAGTGCCTCCATCACAGTCATTATCTATTCCGTCATTGCAGATTTCGGTTGCATTCGGGTTTATGGCAATATTATTGTCCTCACAATCTCCATTGTTGAGTGAGTACCCGGGAAGCAGCACGCAGTAAGACTCTGGCGGTGCATTGATATCTCCAAAGCCGTCCCCGTCCCCATCGGCATATTGAATGACGGGTGAGAATCCTTCATCAATCTGTCCGTCACAGTTGTTGTCCAGCCCATCGCATACTTCGGTTGCAGACGGATTAGCGGCTGCATTCTGATCGTTGCAATCATATTTATCCGTCACGTATCCGTTGGGTGCAACGCAGGAGAACACTACTGTTGTGGAGTCTCCAAATCCGTCCCCGTCAAAATCGCGATAAAAGAAACTGAACAGGTCGCAGGCGTTATTTTCTCCTACCGTTCTGGCGTGCAGTGCGTACGGAACACTCAATAGTTGACTGGTGCCGAGGATGCTGTAAGATGTTCCGCCTGCAGCGTCTATTGCCACTTCCATAAAATAGGAGTCATTTGCCCAGTCGATGGCCGAAAAATCATCGACCGTGGTACCAGTACCAATCTTTAAACTAACCAAGCCGAAAGGATTGGTGGTGGGGCTGAACGTTTCCTGATACACATCTGCGCCCGAAATACTACCCTGCTTTAAGGTAATTTGAATGCCTACAGATTGTGCAGCAAGCACGTTTCCTCCTGCATCGCGCACTACGGCCTGGTATTCAAAACTCTGCGGGGCCTGCGCAAAGCCTATAAGGCAGAACAGGGCAAAAAGGGTTGTGATGGCTAACGTTTTCATGGGTTTTATTTTGGGGTTGGTCTAAAATACACATTCAAGCTTAATTCAAAATAGGTTTGTATCAACACGTGATTACAAAGACAACTCCTTCATCAGTTCAGAAACAAGCCCACTCTCAAAGCCCCGCTGCACCACAAACCGATAAATGGCCGATCTGCGTTTCCAAGGGTTCTTCTCCTTTAGTTTAGAGCGTTTCAGCTCAATTGTATCCTGCAGAACTTTCAAATATTCATCCTCATCAATTTCGGTCAAACCTAGTTGAATACACTTCTTGCTTACTTGGTGCTTTTTCAAGCCTTGGGTAATCTTTACTCTTCCCCACTTTTTGATGTTGAATTTGCCACGCGCATAGGTTCTTGCAAAGCGTTCTTCATTCAGGAAATTCTCTTTCATCAAGGCAAGAAAAATGTCATCCTTCCATTCCAATGGAATTTCCAAATCCCACATTTTCTGGCTCACATCTTTATGGCTCCGCTCCTGATAGGCGCAGTACTTTCTGAGTTTTTCGAGAGCTTCTTTCGGACCAAAATCCATGATTGAAAATTAGTGTTAAGAGTGATTAGTGAACAGCGACTAGCGAAAAGTATTGAACTGATGAGCTCTGAAATGTGTCTTTTTAAAACTTTAAACTTTCTCCTTTTGACTTACCACTAAATGTAGCTTTGCCCAACTTTTAAATGGAAAACAAACGGGCATTAGCACTTCTTTTCACGTCTCACGTGGTTTCAAGCTTTGCTCAAGGCATTACCATGCTTTCCATTCCGTGGTATTTCGCTTCAATCGTCAACGAATCGGTCGTATTCGGAAAGGTGTTAGCTGTAGCCACATTCATCAGTATTTTCTGGAGCCTTTTTGCAGGAACGCTCATTGACCGCTATCCTCGCAAGAACATTTTTTTAATTGCCTCCATAGTCGGGTTTGTGGTGCTCGGGGCTGCTGGCATTTACGGTGAAATAAACCAAGAAGCTCCCATTTGGCTGGTGGCATTCGTTTTTGTTTTCACGTTTTTCGGGTTCAATATTCATTATCCAAACCTCTATGCGTTTTCGCAGCAACTGGCAGCACGAGGCGATTACGGCCGTATTAATTCAATGATTGAAGTGTTGGGCCAGAGTACCAACGTACTTTCTGGTGCGTTTGGAGCCATTCTTCTTTCAGGAACCGTGGGCGGAAGTCTCAATATGCTTGGGGTTCAAGTTTCTTTTCCGTTTGAGATTGAACAATGGACCATTTGGGAGATATTTCTGCTTGATGCGAGCACATACGCGCTGGCCGCCTGCATTATTCCATTTATTAAATATGTGGATCACAATCCATTGCTGATAGATCTGGATAAAATTGCGGAGCGGTTTAAGCGCGGTTGGCGGTTTTTAATGCTGAACAAGGAGTTGCTGGTTTTCGGCTTGTCATCTTACGCAGTTTTCGTGGTGTTGCTGGTGGAAGTTCAATTCCTACTACCCATTTTCGTTGATAATCAGCTAGAAGCTGGCGCGGATGTGTATGCAAGCAGTGAAGTTTATTTCGCTTTTGGAAGCTTGTTTGCTGGCTTCCTCATTATGAAGTTGACGAAGAACCTAGCGCCTGCCAAAACAATTGTGCTGATGATGCTTTTGGCTGGTCTTTCGTTTGTGGTGATTGCCTTCACCAAAAGCATTATCGGTTTTTATCTGTTCTCCGTGCTTATTGGTTTTACCAATGCCGCAACACGAATTACACGCGTTACGTTTCTGTTTAATCACATACCTAATAACATCATTGGCCGTGCCAACAGCATTTTCTACATCTACAACATTGCCAGTCGAGGAGTACTCATCACCATTTTCGCAATGCCGTTCTTTTCTGCATCCAACAATATCATTTGGAGTTATGTGATCAGCGGGAGTTACATTCTTATTTCGGTGATTCCGCTTTTTGCTGTGCTGCCGCGATTGCAGACAATGAAAATTAGAACGGAGTGATCAATCGAATGTGAATCTCAGCAATGCCTTTAATTCAGTATCGCTCAGATTTGCCTTTTCCGACTTATCATAGATTGAAAGCAGATAGACGATTTTTTCACTTATGAGAATATTGGTGATGATTCTGGCCCCGCCCGATTTCCCTTTTGACTTGATTGCCAAACGGATCTTTCGGCAATTAGTGCCGATTGAAGTTCCCATTTCAGGGTTTTCCTCAACACTATCGAGAAAGAGGGAGAATTCGTTTTTGAGGGATGGGTATTTTTTAGCCAGCCGCTTCAGCTGTTTGTCAAACGGAGGGATGGTAAGGACTTCAAAGCTCATTGAGCAGATCCTTGGCAGGCCTCGCTTTCAGTTTTCCGCTTCTCACCAGTTTGAGGTTTTCAACCGCTTCGCGAATGTCGCTCATCAGTTCGGCCTTTTCGTCCGTCAATTGCTGGGTTTTCACATACGGGAGGCTTTTCAGCACCTCCAACAAATGCAGCGCATTCGCGTCTTTTATGTCGAGAAGAACTTTCATTTTCCTTTTTTGAAATTGAACAACCAACTCAAAGTTAAGGTTTTTCGTCTTTAAAGGGTAACTGCGCTGAAGATGGCGTTGTGTGCAAATTGAAAGGACGAGACCCTTCCTACTTCAGGCCCGCCTGCCGGACGGGCAGGGAACGAAGCGTCTCACTTTACGGCATCCCCTTTTTATGGCAACCACGACTTAAAACGAAACATCACTTCGCCCAATAATTCTCGCTGAATAACCAAGCGGGATGGTTTGGTGGAATGGTTGAATTCTGAAACTTTGGTGCTTGCAAAACCGCCCTTAACGATTCTGACAGCTTCGCATCCAGCTCATTTGTTTTGACACTAAAAACCTTGGCTTTTCTGATTTCAGAAGAACCGTCCTGTCTTATCAGCACATCGATCTCTATGCGATATGTTGCTTCTTCAGGAATTGCTGTTTCCAACTTCGCAGCGTTTGCGACAGCCGTTGAAAAGGCTCTTCCGCTTTGTGTTTTTGGAATTCCCTTAGGGAAATATTCAGCAGAAGTGAATTCTGTACGAAATGGCAAATTTGGAATTGAATAGTAATTCTGCATGAAATGATTGGCACCATTGCCCGTGTAGATATGCAACATCTGATTCATGTCAAACACTTGAAGTAAAGGGCCATCCGAAGAAATAAAGATCTTATCGTCTGTGATGTAAAAGGCGTTGCTGGCCATTTTATGTAGGAGGCTATCATTGCGCAGCCAACCACTTTTGGGAAGCGATTGGCGTTTTTCGGCATCATCCAATTCATACTTTAGCAGCTTCTCCAACTCGACAGACTGATACTTCTGACCATTTCTATAAAAGGCTAAAATAGTTTTGCTCAATGGTTTCGTGTTCTTCTCAGATTGTACATACACCAGGGTTCTTCCATCATTGCTTAGCCCAACAAACGCATTCAAAAACTGACTTATCTGATACAGCGTGTCTTTGCCCGTTTTATCTGTCACAAATGTGATTCCTTCTTCATTATCAATTCGGTGAGAAACGGTAAGTGAGGTGAGTTTGAATGTTCCAACCTCGTTTATCAATTCAAACGAAACACCTGTGTATTGCGCCATGCACCAAAAAGGAAAAAGCAGAAAGATGAAAACTAAGCGCATGGTATAAAACTGAACGTTCTACTGTTATTTTAATGGAAGCGGAATTTCTTGTGGTAGTGGGTCACTTCCATGAGGCTGATACGAATTACGAATAAAACACGAATATCCGAATGCTGTCTTCTGTTAAGTTCGCAAATGCTAGTTAGAGGTACCGTTCTTTGCTAATACATCATTCTTCCTATTCGTATAAGCTATCGCGGTAGTACTAAATTGAATAGCGTGTCTCAAAAGTTATCGAATTCCAATCTTATTCCTTAAACCTATAGCAGCGATTAAATAATGACCCAAAAAATTCATAGTGACCATTTTTAGACAGCCTCTTTTTAATTGATGTTCATCATTAATACTGAAGTTGTTTAAAGTCTCCTCTGCGAATTAAAAAATAAAATGATACTCCGTTATCTTACCTCCAAAATCTCGAATAGCGTCACCCTGAACTCGTTTCAGGGTCTAACTAGGGATTGGCTATGGGTGCTGAAACAAGTTCAGAATGATTCCGCCCCAACCATTGTGGCAACTTTGCGGACTACCATTAAAAATAATTCATTTTCACTTTTTACAGGAGTCCTTTAAATAATTTCACTATTTGGAAACGCTGTAACCTAGCTCCTCTAAAAATTTTATTTTCTCATCAACCACCGCAAATTTTCTGGAGTCAATTTCTTCCTCAATACCTGTCTTCATTCCTACTAATTCTATTTCTGAAAATTTAGCAAGAAAATGATTTTTGAATTGTGATTTAAAGGTGCCTTTTGCATTCAGATTTTCACGAATAACTGCGGCAAGAGTAACAGGAGTTAGTTTTTGTTTGTTTGTCATTTCTAATAAACCTTTGTTGATAATTTTTCTTTGAATTTACGTAATAAAACTTGGCAACAAAATTACGAAAATGCGTTGAAACCCGTCACATCCATTCCTGTAATGAGTAGATGGATGTCATGCGTGCCCTCGTAAGTCACAACGCTTTCCAAGTTCATCATGTGGCGCATGATTGGATACTCCCCTGTGATGCCCATTCCGCCTAACATTTGGCGTGCTTCGCGAGCTGTTTTCAGCGCAATTTCAACGTTGTTCCTTTTGGCCATGGAAATCTGTTGTGGTGTTGCCCGATTTTCGTTTTTCAAAACGCCTAGTCTCCAAACCAACAACTGTGCTTTGGTGATTTCGGTAATCATCTCAGAAAGTTTCTTCTGCTGTAATTGAAAACTACCAATTGGTTTCCCAAACTGTATGCGCTCTTTAGAATAACGCAAGGCCGTATCGTAGCAATCAAGTGCCGCGCCCAAAGCGCCCCAAGCGATACCGTAACGAGCGGAGTTTAAACAGCTAAGTGGCCCTTTCAGCCCACGTATATCTGGGAAAAGATTCTCCTTTGGGACTTTTACATTATCGAACACCAATTCGCCAGTTGCGGAAGCACGTAAACTCCACTTTCCGTGAGTAGTTGGGGTGGTAAATCCTTCCATTCCACGCTCTACTACCATACCTCGAATAGTACCTTCTTCATCTTTCGCCCAAACCACTGCAACATCTGCAAATGGCGCATTGCTAATCCACATTTTGGCTCCATTCAGGATTACATGGTCGCCAGCATCTTTAAAATTGGTAACCATTCCGTTGGGGTTAGAACCATGGTCAGGTTCGGTAAGTCCGAAGCAACCTAGATATTCTCCAGTGGCCAGTTTAGGAAGCCATTTCTGCTTTTGTAATTCAGTAGCGTAACTCCAAATTGGGAACATTACCAATGAACTTTGAACGGATGCTGTGCTTCGCAAACCGCTATCGCAACGCTCCAATTCTTGCATGATAATTCCGTAGCTAATCTGATCTAAACCTGGCCCGCCATATTCTTGAGGAATGTAGGGACCGAATGCACCGATTTCGCCTAGGCCTTTAAGAAGATGAATTGGGAATTCTGCTTTCTGCGCGTACTCTTCAATAATGGGCGAAACGTTCTGTTTTACCCATGTTCTTACTGTTTCGCGAATGAGCTTATGCTCTTCGGTGAGTAGATCATCTACTAAATAATAATCGTGTCCTTGATACCTATCGTCTGCCATGTGCTTGTATTTGAACCGCAAAAGTAGAAATGATCGGTTGCTGGTGGCTTACCTGTTTGTTCTATCTAGTTTTTAGATGCGCAACAGTATTGGAATTGACAATAGTGTATCAGATAGAACTGCGTTAGGGGTGGAAGCGGCATCCTTTTTTGTTTTTCAAAAAAGATATAGCGAACGACCCGACCCCGATTTTTTATCGGGGAAACGCCATAAAAAATCTAAACCGAATGTTGGGTAATAACTTGCTTGGTATTGCTCTGTCCAAATGTAGGGCAGTCGCAGCCTTTGCCGCGTTTTCGACTAGAACAGGCGCTGAGAATAAGCACGGCAAATAGGGCAATAAGAATGTGCTGTCGTTTCATCAATTGCAAATGTAAGTCAAGTTTAACCAACGGAATGGTGCCAGATATTTTCGCGTGTAGAGAGAATAGCTAATTTTAGCGCAACTACATGGGGTTACTCATTCATATTGGTCGGTACGTGCTTTGGATGGGTCGCGTATTTAAGCGGCCGGAAAAATGGAACATTTACCGACAACGAATCTTTGAAGAGATTCAGAATATTGGTTACGACTCCATTGGTTTAGTTGCTATTGTAAGCATTTTTATGGGTGCCGTTCTTACCATTCAACTAGCATACAACATAGTAAGTCCGCTTATTCCCACTTACACGGTTGGTTTGGGAGTTCGCGATTCGCTGATTTTAGAATTTTCTCCCACGATCATCAGTATCATTCTTGCGGGTAAGGTTGGGTCTAGTATTGCGGGCGAAATCGGAACTATGCGTGTTACCGATCAAATAGACGCCTTAGACATTATGGGGGTAAACTCAACTAATTACTTGGTTGGGCCGAAAATGATTGCGGCTATCATTTGCAATCCTTTCATTGTGATTATCAGTATAGCTCTTGGCATATTTGGGGGCTACATGGCTGGTATTTTAACGGGCGAAGTTTCTGGCAACGACTTTATCTACGGTATTCAATACTGGTTTCAACCGTTTTACATTTCCTATGCGCTGATTAAAACGGTGGTTTTTGCAGCCGTTATTACCACTGTTCCTGCTTACTTCGGATATCATACATCAGGCGGTGCCTTGGAGGTTGGAAGAGCAAGCACGGTTTCTGTGGTTTACAGTATTGTGATTATACTGACGTTTAACCTGATTCTTACTCAAATGCTACTTCAGCAATGATTGTTTTAAGAGACATGAGGTATGAGATTAGAGGCGTGAGCTATGAACGCATTTGCTGTTTATCGTTTAATGTTCAAACCTCATCGCTCTCCACTCAAAACTTAAAAAATGATTGAGGTAAAGGGGCTGAATAAGAGTTTTGGAGACCTTCATGTTCTAAAGAATATTGATGCTCAGTTTCATAAAGGGCAGGTAAACATCATTATTGGTCAGAGTGGTTCGGGAAAAACGGTGCTAACCAAATGTATGGTTGGTTTGCACGAAGTAGATGCGGGCACGATTGAATATGATGGAAAGGATTTTGCTTCTATGTCTTTTAAGAAGATGAAGAGTATTCGCCAAGATATTGGAATGCTTTTTCAAGGAGGCGCGCTGTTCGATTCGATGACGGTTGAAGACAATATCATGTTCCCTCTTTCGATGTTTACCGAGCAAACGTTTAAAGAGCGATTGGAACGCGCTCAGTTTTGTCTAGAGCGAGTTAACCTATCTGATGCTGGAAAATTATTTCCTTCTGAACTAAGCGGTGGGATGAAAAAACGTGTGGCGATTGCACGCGCTATTTCTATGAAGCCTAAGTACCTTTTCTGTGACGAACCAAATTCGGGATTGGATCCTAAGACTGGTTTGGTAATCGATCAGCTTATAAAAGAGATTACAGACGAGTATAACATTACTACAATTGTGATAACGCACGATATGAACTCCGTGATTGAGATTGGAGAGAACATTCAGTTCATTTACGAAGGTGAAAAGTGGTGGGAAGGCTCTAAAGAGGAAATTCTTAGAACCGAAAACCAAGAGGTAGTTGATTTTGTGTATGCTTCAAAGTTTATGAAAAAGGTAAGGGCGGATTTGGCGAAGTAATTTAAAAGGGTAATGAGGTCAAAAATAGTTGGTAGGTTTTACTTTTTTCTTTAGTAGTTTTTGGGCGTCAGCTTGAAAAGGAAGTAGGCTCTGCTGAGGAGCAACCTGCCAGCGATAGGGCTGTCACCAATAAGGAAAAAGGATGTTCAAGGAAAAGAACAACCGAATAAATTAAAACTAAGTTTAACCGACCAATGAAAAACGGTCAACTCTATTTAGGCATTGACATGGTGTAATTCGCTTTCTGCGTACTGTCCACCGTATAACTACTGTCTGGAAAAACGGCTTCCATAATAGCATTCAGTTGGTAGCCTATGCTGTCGATAACCGTGGTTGTATCTGTTGCATAATCGTAAGCTATTACCAGTACATCTCTCCATACATCTTCGGAAGCCCCCTCAATCCCCCAAAGGGCCTGTGCTGAGCCTGTCGAAGTAGGGAAGCTGGCGGTATCTGTTATGTTTTTGAGTTGGTTCATCATTGCAGCAACACCTTCCGTCTTGCTGTAATGACACCCTCTTTTACAAGCACCGCCACATAAACACCTCTTGGCAAATAACCCACACCAATCTCTTGTCTTGCTGTACTCAAATGTTGCTGCAACACTAGCCTTCCTGTAGCATCATAAAGTTGTAGTTCTTGCTGCTGTTTACTTTCTGTCTCAATGGTTAAGGTTTCTGTGGTTGGGTTGGGGTACAGGTCAAACACCTCCTCATTCTCAAAATCATTTACACCCAAGTAAATAGAATCAGGTATGACAGATACGCCATCTATATAGTAATAAGCAAAGCTCCAATAATCTGGCTGGTTTGGTCTGAAAGCTCCACCTCCTGGCACAAATAGCGTATCAGTATTCTCATCATCATCAAAATTGCCAATGGTCAAATACCGTTCCCCGCCTTGCGCGGTAAAACTCTGTTCAACCTTCACCCATCCTTGTTTATCGGTTAAAAACCCCGAACCACCATACCTCACTTGGGGATTCATATTCAACAAGAACTGTAAATTGTCAGATGGGATACTTTCGGAGAACAGCGCTCCAAGGTTCCTGCTAGCATACCAGCAACTATCCATCATGGAAACGTGGAATTCAGCATGATAGCTTACGCCCTCAACCAAACCCTCTATGAGCTCAATATTTACGAATTCGCGAAGAAGGTTTGTTTCGAAAAAGGCTATCAAACCTATATAACCTTCACCCGAAAAACTCTCACCCCCCCCCCCCAAATTGGATGGAAGAGACCAATCAGTTGGAAAACAGGGATGATAATAATCTGGAGAAGAATAGTGCTGAACCCATGGAATAAGTTCCTGTGGAGCACTCAGAGATTGGAAGGAACACGTATCTGAATAATTGAAGTTGCCATTGGGGACCAGTTCTTGGGCATAGGGTGAATTGCCCATACCCAAGAACCAGCAAATTCCAATCAATCTGGCAGTATTGATACCTTTCCTTTCCATCTATGGTTGCCGTTAACCTGTACCATGTAAAGATACAATCCTTGCGAAGCAGACAAGCTGATCTCCTGACGACCAGCGACCAAGTTACTTTGGTGTACCAGCTGACCTGAAATGCTCCAAACACTTAACTGTGCCTCCTCTGTATCGCCCAAGCTTAGGTCTACGGTGAACTCACCTCCATTCGGGTTCGGAAACAAATTGAACATTCGGCCCTCATCATCACCTAAGCCCTCTTCCTGTTCATCATCCTGTCCTCTCTTACCACTAGGGGTTACAGGCGCCTTCTCGCAATCATTCAAAGCAGTATATACAACAGTATCTTGAGCACTAAGCATTGCTCGTGCCACGTAAACTCCCAAACCATACTCAAGCGGGCAAGCAGCAGCAATGGTTTCCAGCGTGCTAAGCTGGGTAATTGTGTAATCTGCTTTACGCGTACTGTCTGCGGCAAACGTACTGTCTGGGAAAACAGCTTTAATAATGGAATTCAGTTGGTAACCCACACTGTCAACAACAGTTGTTGTATCTGCTGCATGGTCGTAAGCTATTACCAGTACATCTCTCCATACATCTTCGGAAGCCCCCTCAATCCCCCAAAGGGCCTGTGCTGAGCCTGTCGAAGTAGGGAAGCTGGCGGTATCTGTTATGTTTTTGTGTTGGTTCATCATTGCAGCAACACCTTCCTTCTTGCTGTAATGATACCCTCCTTTATAAGCACTGCCACGTACACACCCCTTGGCAAATGCCCAACCCCAACTTCTTCTCTATTAGAAATCAAACGCTTCTCAAAAATCAACCTTCCTGTTGCATCAAACAGCTGTAGTTGCCCCGGCTGTTTACTTTCTATTTCAATAGTAACCGTTTCTGTTGCAGGGTTGGGGTACAGGCTAAAGCCTTCTTCTTGCTTTATATCTCCTGTTCCTAAGTAGATGGAGTCAGGTATGACAGATACATCGTCAATGAAATATGCCGATCCATCCCAATAACCAGATGGATTATTTACAATACCCCCCCCCCTTCAACAAAAAGACTATCAGTATTCTCGTCATCATCAAAATTCCCAATGGTCAAGTAGCGCTCACCGCCTACAGCAACAAAGCTTCCTGAAATCTTCATCCACCCTTCTTTATCAGTAAGAAATTCTGCACCCTCGTAGCTAATCTGGGGCGTTAGGCTAAGAAACATCTCTAAATTCTGGGTAGGAACCTCCTGAGAAAAATAAGCGCCAACATTTTTCACGGCATAGTTTAGACTGTCTTCTAGACTTAAATAGAATTCTACGTGATAGGCAACATTGGGTGACAGAACTTCTTGCAATTCTGTTCCAATCGATTCTCGAGCGTTAGTAACTACCGTGGTGTACAACGTAATCTGACCGTAGGCTCGACCTGTCCTCGCATCCCCCCCCCCTTAGGTTTACTGGAATACCGAATCCGTTAATTCCACATTCGTGGAAATAATCACATCCTCCTACGGTGTTGAACCATCCTAAGGCCTTTTCTATTTGTGCAGAGTTATAAGGACACTCATCATACTCCTCAAAAGAGTGGTTGGGAACCAAGTTTTGAGCACCCACCAAATGACAAATGCTCAAAACGCATAAGAACAACCCTATTCTTGCACTACGGAAACCTTCCCTGTCCATCGTCTCTCACCATTTACGGTTACAACATAAAGGTACAGACCATTGGAGACATCAAGACTGATACTACTCTGTCCATTACTCAATCCTTGTTGAGCAACCAGTTGCCCCGAGATATTCCATACATGCAATTCAGCTTGGTCTTCGTCTCCTAACCCTATATCTACCGTAAACAAGCCGCTGTTCGGGTTTGGATAAAGGTTAAAGCTATCAGCTACATCCTCATAATCACCTACACTTAGGTAGATTGAATCCGGTATCACAGATACCCCATCTATGTAATAGTATGAGACCCTCCAAAAGTCTGGATCCTCAGGTCGAAAAGCCCCCCCTCCAGGTACATACAAGGTGTCGGTCTCTTCATCCGTATCAAAGTTACCAATGGTGAGGTAGCGTTCTCCGCCTTGTGCTGTAAAACTCCCCTCAACCTTCATCCAACCTTCTTTGTCAGTTAGAAAATCTGCGCCTTCATACCTTACCTGTGGTTCCAGAGCCAACAATCCTTGCAAATCTGCTGGTGGTATGTTCTCAGAAAAATAGGCCCCAATGTTTCTGCTGGCGTACCAAGCACTGTCCATAAGGGAAACATGCCAAGACGCATAATAGCTTGTTTCTTCAGCTAGAACCTCATTGAGGGGAACGGTTATGAACTCACGCCTGTAGTTACCCTTCACAAATGTATACGTTCCAAAGTATCCTTCTCCACTATATGGTTCGCCCCCCCCCCAAAACTATGAGGCACAGACCGTGTTAGATCATAACAAATGTGATATTCATCAGGGGTTGAGAATAGCCAAAACCAAGGCTCAAACCCAGGGTAAGTCAGCGAATTTGGCTCACAAGGTTGTTCTTGATTAAAACTCCCATTGGGCACTAGCTCTTGAGCATTTGCAACGCTGCAAACACCCAAAAGCCATATGCTTAAGACTATTCTGAAGTAACTGAAACCTTCCCTGTCCATCGTCTCTCACCATTTATGGTTACAACATAAAGGTACAGACCATTGGAGACATCAAGGCTAATGCTACTCTGCCCATTACTCAATCCTTGTTGCGCAACCAGTTGCCCCGAGATATTCCATACATGCAATTCAGCTTGGTCTTCGTCTCCTAACCCTATGTCTACCGTAAACAAGCCGCTGTTCGGGTTTGGATAAAGGTTAAAGCTATCAGCTACATCCTCATGGTCACCTATACTTAGGTAAATTGAATCCAGTATTACAGATACCCCATCTATGTAATAGTGAGCTTGGCTCCAAAATACGGCAGAATGTGGTGGCGGCATGCCACCCCCAGGTACGAATAGCGTATCTGTCTCCTCATCTATGTCAAAATTTCCAATAGTCAGATAGCGCTCTCCGCCCTCAGCGGTGAAACTTCCTTCTACCTTGGTCCAACCTATTTTCTCTGTAAGAAAATCTGTTCCTTCATATTTAACCTGCGGTTCTAACTCCAGGAGGTTCGAAATGTTCAGGGGGGGCAGCCCTTCAGAAAAGTGCGCTCCAATGTTCTTGGTGGCATACCACGCACTATCCATCATAGACACATAGAATTCAACATGATAGCTAATTCCGTCAGACATTGTTTCTAATAGTTCAACGGTGATGAATTCTCTGGCCAAAAAAGATGACACGTAGTTTACAAGCCCTACATATCCTTCTCCCTCAAAAGGGTTGCCCCCCCCCCCAAAACTATTCGGAACAAAATAATCTTCTTGTTTACACGGATGGTAAAAGTCCGGACTGCTTGACCACTGAACCCATGGTTCAACCATAAATCCGTTTGTTATCGAGCCAGGTTGACAGCTCTCTGGATAACTAAAACTGCCATTTGGCACTAGCTCCTGGGCATTTGCAACATTGCAAACACCCAAAAGCCATATGCTTAAGACTATTCTGAAGTAATTGAAACCTTCCCTGTCCATCGTCTCTCACCATTTACGGTTACAACATAAAGGTACAGACCATTGGAGACATCAAGGCCAATGCTACTCTGTCCATTACTCAATCCTTGTTGAGCAACCAGTTGCCCCGAAACATTCCATACATGCAATTCGGCTTGGTCTTCGTCTCCTAACCCTATATCTACTATAAACAAGCCGCTGTTCGGGTTTGGATAAAGGTTAAAGTTGTTGATACCATCTTCTTCCTCATCCTGTTCAGGTGCTGCAAACCTTGCACCTGGAGTAACCGGTGCTTTCTCACAATCGTTGATGGCGGTATATATAACCGTATCCTGCGCGCTAAGCATGGCTCGTGCTACATACACACCTGGGCCATATTCCTGTGGACAGGCTGCTGCAATGGTTTCCAGTGTACTGCACTGGATGCTTGTGTAATTCGCTTTCTGTGTACTGGCCACCGTATAACTACTGTCCGGAAAAACGGTTTCCATAATAGCATTCAGTTGGTAGCCTGTACTGTCTATAACCGTCCTTGTATCTTCTGCATGGTCATAAGCTATAACCAGTACATCTCGCCATACGTCTTCGGGCGTAATGGTGGTGCTTATACTAAGCAGTGTGTCTAGGTATTTGCTCTGGCTTTTGCCACCATACCCTTGTGCTGCGCGTACCAGTTTGCCCATGTTGCCTGTATTGCAACTATCGTAAAAGGCGGTTATAAGTGCATCTGATGTACGTAACGTATCGTCCTCTAGCAACCAGAGGTAATTACCGAGGTCATTACTCCACTTTACCTCATTATAATAGGTCATATCGGTTGCTGTATCGGTCAGCAAGCTCTTCAGCATGTTGCTTTCATCATCCGCATCTATAAACTGCGTACCTAAATCGGTTGGGCAGTTCCAACCGCTGGCATCTTGACCGTTTGCGGCTTCAGCTTCTATGAAAATAAGTCCTGCCGAGGATGCGTCAGCCGCAGCAATCTCTGGAAGCAGGTAAAGCTCCGGAGGTAGTGTGCCAGAAGTTACTCCATTTCTGTACCAGATACGATATCCATTGGCATTAGCGCTATTTCCATCAGAATACGTGTGACTACCCCCAAACGTGCCTTCCCAAGAGTTGTCCCAAGAACTACCTCCGCTGCCCGTATCGTCCAAGCCTATGTGGCCTATTTCGCCATTATTGAGCAGTAGGCCGCGCTCGTTGTCTTTCATTACGTTTTTAAACATAACAATTGGTTTGTTGGCTCCCAGAAAATGAAGCCCGTTGCCAATGTCTTCTGTAGTGTTGCAGCCAAACCACGATGTATTTGACATTGTGGCGTAAATACCGTTTCGCTCTTCGTCTCCTGTGCTGCTAGTGCCATCAATACCATTGCCGTATATAACGCCACCTGCATTGTAGAGGCCAATGCCAGATGCTCCGTTAAGCAACCATGGGTAAACACTAACTGTGTTGTCCCATACATCTGACTTTTTTAAATTAGAAAGCCATATACCATGCGAAGCATTGGTAATGGTGTTTTCGGTAATGTCTATATCTGGCCAGTCTGTACCTGTTTGGCCAAAGAGTACGCTAGCAATCCGATACTCAGCAGCAGAACTTGCGGCCAACATATTTATATCGTTGTTCTGAATGGTTACTGTACCATCCGTTCCGCAAAAAGAGACAATGCCTGTTTTCACATCGTCCATATCGGTGTATTCTATGAGTATATCGTGTGCGGATGAATGAACGTTTGATGAGTTGATGCGGATGGCAGCTCCACAATCCACAAACACTTCTTCGGCACCGCTGGTACCTTTAATGCTGATGTCTCCGGTCAGATTCTTTACATCTATGCCAATTGGGATGTCTTGAAAAGTGTTTTCCTCGCTAACAACAAGGTTTTTACCACCGCGCATGTAGATTCCTTTACCAGAATTGTATGGTCCAGGAGAGGATACCAAATGCTTGAAATTGTTGTTGATGCTTTTAATGCTGGCGTCAACTCCCAAAATACCGTAGTTCAGGTTTTCGAAGCGGTTGCCTTTGTTAGTTGCTCCACCAATAGCAACTTGGTTGTTGTTGTTTAAAACTATTACTCCTGAATAACCTACCTGTCCTGAAAACGGAGGGAGCAACGTGGTGTAGGTTGGGTTGATGTTTCCAGAAGCGGGGTTGCCCACTGTTTGACATAGAAAATTGTTTTCCAGCAAATCTCCATCAATGAGTCCGTTGTTTCCATTGTAAAAGACCACGCCTATATAGTTTTTATTGAAGTTTGAACTCCTGATAATGTAGTCAGAACTTGGGTCGAGCCAAACTCCTATGTAGGCGTCTTCGATTAGACACTTGTTATCTATGTTAATCTCTGCACCGCCCGCTACTAGAATGGTGCCCCACATCTCATCACAGGCTTGTAAATGTGTTGAATTGGTTAAAGTAAGTTTGTTGCCAGAGGTAACAAGTATTAGAGCGTTTGGACCAAGGCTTATGTCGCACTCATCTATTGTAAGGTCTGCATCTATGATCCAATAGCCGTTAACGCTGAAAGCCTGGTCATAAATGACATTGGACCCACCACCAGTAAGTGAGAGCCCTGGGTTTGAACCAAAGGGAAAGGGGAAGGTTAGGTCTTCAACATTCGGTTCGTACCATCCCGAACCATCTGAAACAAGACAGCAAGACTCTACGGTGTATGTATCCTCAATGGTGCATCCACCAGGTATGGTTACTACGATGCTGACATCGTAACTGCCGATAGGCTGGTCGGTTATGGTAATGGAATTAGTGCCAGAACCTGAAACGCTTGTTCCAGATGGGACTGTCCAAGCATAAGTAGCTCCAGATATTGCGGCCACACTAAAATCGTAATCATATTCGCTGCTTGAAAAGCAGGTCCTGTCCGGCCCAGTGATGTTGACGGCTGGCAGTGGGTCAACTCCGATTGTTACGTATTCAACAATAGTACACCCCTCCTGACTGACGTCTTCCTCAATCTGCAGTTGAACTGAATACGTGCCTGCTTGTAGTCCAGTAACCGTGTTGCTACTTGAGCTAATTGGTGCGTCCCAAGCCAAGGTCCAAGTTACTCCTGACTCACTGGTAGGGTCTAAAGTTAATGTTATGCTTCCGTCCTCTGATCCAGGACAACTTTCATCTTCCACATCAAAATCAAAATCAGGGACAATTAGTTCGGTAACGGTAAAGGCATCAGAATTTTCGCACCCATTTGCATGGGTTACGGTTACCGTATACGTTCCTCCAACGGCATCATCAATCGCATTGTCAAGAGAACCACCCGGACTCCAAGAATAGTCGTATCCTCCAATATAAGCGGTAGACAGAGTCGCTGTTTCTCCCTCACAAATTATACCATCACCTGTTATATCGGCCTCAGGTAGCTCATAAACCTCGAATTCCCATGACTTTTCAATCTCACAGCCATTAGGAGTAATACCATTCATCGTTAGTTCATGGTCTCCAACGGGCAAGCCGCTATAGTCAAAAGTTGCGTTCGAAGAAGTCAAAACGTCATCTACATACCATTCGATACCGGTACCGCCAAGTGGAGTAATTAGGTTGCCTGAAGGAACGTCACCAAAACAGTAATTGTCAAGTTCATCTGGTGCAAGAATGGTTTGCAGCATCGAAACATCATCAATCAAGAAATAGTGAAATCCAGCTGAAATATTACCGAACAGACCAATGGCCAGTACGGCCGAATTATCCCCACCATAATAGAAAGTCCCAGTTATTTCATCATACCCACTTGTGCCAGATATGGAGACTTCGAAACTTGGTGTAACTGATAAATTATTTAAGCCCGTGTATATTGATCCCGGGTTTCCAAAGCTGACATCAAATAGGGCAGCACCAATGTCTACAGCGCCAGTTCCAGAAGAATAATTAAGCCAGAACTTCACCTCATAGTATGCAGCCGCTGTACTATTGTTAGTTCCTGGACTAATCGGTTGCCAAATAAATTCTCTAACACTAGCTCCATTAATCCCAAAACCTGCATGGGCGACACCTGAATTTTCCGAAATAAATGGTAGCACGCAGGCTGTGCCTCCATTGGAGCCAGTTACTGGGGCCGAAGGATGAAACCAATCAGCGCCCTGTGGCCGATTAGTTTCCCAATTCTGATTAAGCTGAGTATCGCTGCAAGTGTTGAATCCATTACCAAGAGTCTCAAATCCTCCATCCTTAACTAGATTGTCGCAATCTCCAATTGCCAGCTTTGAAACAGTCAAATTATAGAATAGGGTATCGCCTGAGATATTTTCAACAAGAATAGAGTAATCTCTACCCTCCGATTGTGTTACTAGCAAAACCGCGCCATCATCTGTGCTGGCAATCGTATCCGATCTACTACATGGCGCATCAAAGAGGCTTAATCTACCGGTAGGCATAACTGAAGTGTCATTTGCAGATAATGTGATTTTATAACCAAACCCTGCCTCAGCCAAAAACGAATACCAAAGGTCATTTCCGACCAACAGCTGACCTGAAATTGCTGTGTCAACATCAGCTAAAATTGTTCCATTATTACAATCATCACACCCCATCACACTATCACTCTCCAACACAAACATTTCAAAATCTGTAACCCCACTCGCAGTTGAGACAGTGCCTACATCTGCATTGCCTGTTGTACCTCCGTTTCCAAGGTCGTCCCAGTTTGAGCCGTCCCAACCTGCAACGTGAACTTGAGACAAAGACCCAGTTATTGAACAGGAAGTAACTGTATCCCAACTAAGCGTAACGCTTGGTGTACTACTTCCAGCCTCTCGTGTAAGCGTCCAATATTCGTTGGTGCTCAAATAGTCTAATGTGCCGTCTTTACTACTGTGACTGTTTATATAGTCAGAATTACTTTCGAAATACTCGGCAGCAAACGCATCGCCCGTACTACTCGGAGCACTAATGGCAATAGGTCTATAAACCCCATTCCTCCCGATTGGGAATGTAAATGCATCGTTGCCAATCTTCTTCACTTTTCCCTCTATATATCCGTTATCGGTGCCAGGGTAATATCCCCCATCATTTATGGTCACGAGGGCACCATTTCGGCACTCAAGAATACCATTATATAGATATATACGTTTAGTTACGGTAATACTGTCCAGAAGCAGAACCCTACCCGAAGGTTTGTCGATTACCAACCGTTTTGCATCAACTACGTTACCCCCCCCTAGGGAAAATTGCTGTTGTGAACTTCCGGAAAATACGAATCGGCTAGTGCCGTAGTCAGTCCCACAAAGTATATTGCCTCCTTGCTCATCAAGTATCACATCCCCATGAATGATTAAGCTGGAGTTGTAACCTAATGCCATATTGGCATGGGAACTGGTGGCTGTTAGATTTCCGTAAATAGTGTCATTACTTCCCACCGAAATTCTCCAAGCAGTATAGGAAGCATTTGTCAGCGAAAGGTCTGAAAGGAAAACATTTCCTGCCAATGTATCTAGTGCCCCACCAGCCTTAATCATGGATGAGTTTGAATTGAACCTGTTATTAGTTACTGTTAAATCATTGGCAACAACGGTAGCACTACCCCTAACCACCACCCCATCAATACTCACCTCATCCAAATCAATATCTAATACGCCAATGTTGGGCCCATAAGTCCCTTCATTTAGGAGCAATTCCTGTGCGCTTGCTCCTGATGCATAGTAAATTCCACCACCGGTGCCTTGTTGCGTAAGTCCCATAATTT